>ERZ1034844.19-NODE-19-length-98160-cov-23.924611_pt1 | contig 98160 bp, 89 predicted proteins | sample MGYA00520594_ERZ1034844 | MGnify/ENA primary metagenome ERZ1034844 (study PRJEB33766, sample SAMN09781733) | gut metagenome | biome: gut microbiome | host: Homo sapiens | place: Madagascar | study: EMG produced TPA metagenomics assembly of the PRJNA485056 data set... | reverse complement strand
CAACAATGGGAGTGAATTGTCAAGTATAAAATTCAATATTGCCAAAAATTTATAATTAATTTATATTTTTTTGTCATTATGATACAAATAGTGCCAAGTACAGACAAAACACATAGAGATACTTATAAAGTCAGAAATTCTTGAAGGGAGAAACAAAATATGATACAATAGCAAAGGTGATTAATATGAAAATACTTATCGTTCCGGATTCATACAAGGGCACACTTTCATCAAAAGAGGTATGTGAATGTATTAAAAACGGAGTTTTGAAAAACATTGACTCGGATATTGAAGTTGAAGCACTCCCCTTTGCCGACGGCGGCGAAGGATTTGCCGAATGTATGAAAGATATTTGTAATGGTAATTCACTTTACGCAAAGGCGCATGACATATACGGTCGGGTAATTGAATGCGAATACACTGCGTTTGGCGACACGGCTGTAATCGACGCGGCAACGGCAAGTGGATTACAGCGCCGAAAAGCCGTTATGGCAAGCACGAGCTATGGCACGGGAGAACTTATAAAATCCGCAATATCAAAGGGTTTCACAAAAATAATACTCGGTCTTGGCGGAACAGGTTGCTCCGACGGAGGAATGGGTGCGCTTGCGGCACTCGGTGCAAAATTTTATGACGAAAATCAAAAGGTGATTGACATTCCGAAATCGGGTGATTTAAACTATATTTTCGGAACAAAATTCAAAGATTGTGTAAAGTCTATTCACTTGACATACGCTTGCGATGTTGAAAACGAATTTTTCGGCAAAAACGGAGCGGCGTATGTTTTTGCAGGTCAAAAAGGAGCAAACAAAACACAAATTGAAGAACTTGACGAGGGATTGAAAAGACTGAATGCATTTTTTCCGAGTGACATAAGCAAAATAAAGGGCGCAGGCGCGGCAGGCGGACTGTGCGGCGGATTATATGCGATATACGGCGGTGAAATAAAATCCGGCTTTGATATTTTGAGCGAATATGCTCACCTTGAAGATAAAATCGCCGACGCTGACCTTGTTATCACCGGTGAAGGCAAAACGGACAGCCAGACACTGATGGGCAAACTGCCGTATAAAATCAGTGAGCTTTGCAAAAAACACTGCACAAAATGCACGGTTATAAGCGGTGTAATTGAAAATGTCAGCCTCGGTGACAAGATGATAAGCCTTGTTGACGAAAACACAAGCGAGGCTGAGGCTGTTAGAAATGCAGCGCAAATACTTGAGCAAAAAGCAAAATATGTATTGCAATGATATGGTTTTAAATATATAATAAATACATTACTTTGAAAGGAAACACAATTATGAAGGTAAGAATACCAAAGCACAAGGAATTTTTAATTAAATTTGAGGACGGTTACCCACAGGAAAAAGAAGCTTGGGACGAGCTAAACAAGATTGTTAAAGACTATTCCGTAGACGGCAAAAGCGTTTATTCACCAACCTTTATTGAGGACAACGAGGACAAGGTGAAGGCTTTGCAGGAGAAATACGAATTCACATACGAAATCATTGAGAAATAAGGAATTTAGCAATGGCTGAAAACAAAATTTTCACGGTAGCGACAGCGCACCTTGACACTGTTTGGCGTTGGGAACTGCCGAAAACTATTAATGAATTTTTGCCTGACACCTTTGAGAAAAATCTTGATTTGATTGAAAAGTATCCCAACTATAACTTTAACCTTGAGGGTGCTTTCAGATACGAACTGATTGAGGAATATTATCCTCAGGCATTTGAAGAAATCAAGAAACAGATTGAAAACGGCAGATGGTTTGTGTCAGGCTCGGCATACGAAAACGGAGATGTAAATATTCCCTCACCCGAAGCTTTATTCAGAAATTTTCTTTACGGAAACGGATATTTCAAAAAGAAATTCGGCAAAACATCGACAGATATTTTTCTGCCGGACTGTTTCGGATTCGGTTGGGCTCTGCCGACAATTGCAAGACATTCAGGATTAAACGGATTTTCAACACAAAAATTAGGCTGGGGCGGTGCATATCAAAGACCGTTTGACATCGGCATTTGGCGCGGTGTAGACGGCTCGGAAATTTATGCAAGTCTCAATCCCCTTTCGTACAGATACAAGTTTGACGGCGATGTAAGGGGCGATTTGGAAATCATAAGCAAAATTGCCGACAACGGAATAAATTACGGCTTGCCGTGGACAATGAACTATTACGGCACGGGCGACTGGGGCGGCGCTCCCACCGAAGAAAGCGCAAAAAGCGTTGACGAGAGTGTAAAAGCAAACGAAACAAACAATGAGACAAAAGTTTATTCAGCACAATCGGACGCAATCTTCAACGAGCTTGAAAAACTGCCTGATACAGATAAAAAGGGCTTGCCGATTTGGGACAACGAACTTGTAATGCGTTCTCACGGTGCAGGCGGCTACACATCAAGATGCATGAGCAAAAGGCTCAACGCACAAAACGAAACACTTGCCGACATTTGCGAGCGCGCATGCGTAACGGCAAATCTTTTGACATCGTACAAATATCCGCAGGAAATCATCGACAAGGCTTGGAAAAGGGTTATTCAACACCAATTCCACGACGATATTCCAGGCACATCGACGATGCTTCAATACAATGACAGCTGGAATGATTATTTTGTATCACTCTCGCAATTCCAAACGGAATACGAGGGCGCGGTCGGCGCAATTGCAAACGAGCTTGACACATCATGGTGCAAGGAATGTGCAGTAATCGTTAACAACCCCGTTGCGGCAAAGCGTAAAGGTGCTGTTGAGGCGACAGTTAAGCTTAATCATAATGCAAGATGCATCAAGGTTGTTGACAAAAACGGCAAAGAAGTTCCGTCGCAAATTGTCACAAAGCAAGGCAAAACGCTGAAAATTGTATTTATCGCGAGCGTTGACAGTGTAGGCTACAAGGTTTATGATGTTCAGGTTGCGGACAAGAAATACGGCAAGGCAACGGATCTCAAAGTAACCGAACACACACTCGAAAACGCAAAATACAGAGTTGTATTTAACAAAAACGGCGACATTGCAACGATAATCGACAAAAAGCTAAAGATGCAAATATTGTCAAAACCGATTAAGCTTGCGGCAATGCACGATATAGGAATGCTCAACTACCCAAGCTGGGAAATGCGCAAGGAAGACATTGACGGCGAGCCGTACGCATACGCAAACACACCTGAATTTGAAATCGTCGAAAACGGTGCGGCAAGAATCGCCGTCAAGGTTTCAAGACACATTGAATCGTCAAAAATCGAGCAGGTTGTTTCACTCGAAAGCAACGGTGAGACAATCAGGGTTGACAATTTCATTGACTGGCAGGAACGCAGAACCATGCTCAAGGCACAGTTCCCGTTTGCATGCGAAAACGAAAAGGCAACATATGACCTCGGACTCGGATACATTCAGCGCCCGACAAACAGCGAAAATCTTTATGAAGTGCCCGCACAGAAATGGGCAGATTTGAGCGACGAATACGAGCGTTTCGGAGTTAGCATATTCTCCGACTGCAAATACGGTTGGGACAAGCCGAACGAAAACACACTCCGCCTGACTTGCTTACACACACCTGCCGGCGCATTCACCAAAGATGCACGCCAGGATTTGCAGGACATCGGCAGAAACATTTTTTCATTCGGAATTTGCTCGCACAAAGGTGCATTATCATCACTCACAGAAAGTGAGTCGGAACTGTTCAATGAGAAAATGGTTGCTTTCCAAACATCATCAAGGCGCGAGGGCAAATACGACGACATTTCCCTGCTTAAAATCAGCAGTTCGGGCGTTGCCGTAAGAGCAATCAAAAAAGCACAGGATGACGACTCAATCGTAATCAGAGTTAACGAAATGAGCGGCAAGGCACACAGAAATGTATGTGTCACGATGCTTGGCGAAATTAAAGCAGCAGAAGAAATCCTTGCAAGCGAGGAGCACAAGGACGATGTTAAAGCAGACGGCGACAGCTTTACATTTAACATTAATCCGTTTGAGGTTAAGAGCTTTAAAATCATACTCAATATTGAGAAAAACAAAGCAAAAGAGAATTTCAAAAAACTTGACCTTGAATATAACTCGTGCGGCATAACATCGGACAACTACAAGGTGAACACGATTTTACAGGGCAGCGGATGCTCCCTCCCCGACGAGTTGATACCCGAAAGCTACACTGTAAAGGGAATTACTTTCCGTATGCCTAAAGTATCAATGGACAAAAACATATTCATTCCGCGTGAGCAGGAAATCGACATTCCGAAGGGCAGTACCAAATTATACATTCTGGCATCGGGTATGATAGGCGACAGAGAGATAACGCTCTTCACCGACAACAAGGAACGCAAAATCAATATTTACGCAATGATGGAGCATTATGCACAATGGGATATGGCAGGACTTCAACAGTCAGCACGAATTAATGAAGCGCCGATTGGCTTTGAATTTACGCACACGCATCATCCGGAGGGAAATATTGCAAACGGAAAAGCATATTTCTATCTGTACGAAATTGATGTGAGGAACTGCAAAAAGCTCATTCTTCCCGAGGAAAACAGAGTTGCGATTTTGGCAATGACTGCTGTCAAGAAATTTTCAAACACTCACCTTGCGACACAGCTTATCGACACGGTTGACAAAGACTATAAATTCGGCGACATTCCGCCGATCGACAAAATCATTGACAAGGCGGACTTTGTAACAATCCGTGCCGGCAAGATTCAAGACCAATATATCGGCGGCAAAGGCAAAGGCTTTAAGCGCGACAACATCATTGCGAATATTATACGCTCATATACAAAAAGTGAGTGGTAAATATTCATAAAATCGAATAGAAAAGGCAAAACGGCTTATACAATTAATGTATAAGCCGTTTGTTAATTGTAAAGGTTGTTCACTTTACAAAAATGAAGTGTTAAAAACAATGTGGAAAAGTCGGTGTAAAATGTGGAATACTCGATTTTGAAATGTGGATAACTGTGTGGAATATGTTGAAAATGTAAAGCGATTTGCTTACATTTAACATAATTTTCCACTTTACAGAGAAATAATATACATATTGAGAAAATTTTAACGGAATTAATAAAAGACGAGCATAACACTCGTCTTTTATCAAAATAATATATGTAATGTGATAAATTACTTTTTGAAGAATGAAACGATGTCGGTGAAAGCATCGTCATCATTTGCAGAGAAGTTTGTAGGAACAGCCGATTCAATCGGAGGAGCAACTGCCTTATTAGCTGTTGTTGACTTAAGTTCCTTAGGACCGTCCTCGCCGAAACGGGTAGCGATAACTGTGATAACCATTTCGTCTTCAAGATCCTCGTCATAGTTAACACCCCAGATAATTTCACAATCAGGATGAACTGCTTCCATAACAACATTTGATGCTGCATCAACTTCTTCAAGACCGATGTCTGTTGAAGCTGTAACATTAAGAAGAATGCCGCGAGCGCCGTCAATAGATGTTTGAAGAAGCGGTGAGGAGATAGCCTGAGCAGCTGCAACCTCTGCCTTATCTTTGCCCTTAGCTCTGCCAACGCCCATATGAGCATAGCCTGAATCCTTCATAATCTCTGTTACATCGGCAAAGTCGCAGTTTACAAGACCTGTTGCATTAACAAGATCCGAAATAGACTGAACAGCTTGGAGAAGAACGTCGTTTGCGATTTCAAATGCGTTGAGGAGAGTGATTTTTTCCTTAGTAACAGACTTGAGGTTTTCGTTAGGAATAACGATAAGTGAATCAACATGCTGTGAAAGCTCGTTGATACCTTCTTCTGCCTGTGCCATGCGGCGCTTGCCCTCGAAGCCGAAAGGTGTGGTAACAACGCCTACTGTAAGGATGCCCATATCCTTTGCGATTCTTGCAACTACCGGAGCGGCACCTGTGCCTGTTCCCCCGCCCATGCCTGCGGTGATGAATACCATATCGGAACCTGTAAGAACATCGGTAAGAGCCTCTCTTGATTCTTCAGCTGCTTTAAGTCCGACTTCAGGTCTGGCACCTGCGCCCATACCCTTTGTTGCTTTTTCGCCGATAAGAATTTTTTGAGTTGCCGATGACTTGCCGAGAGCCGGTTTATCGGAGTTTACTGCTACAAACTCAACATCCTTTATATTTGCCTTAACCATACGGTCAACAGCGTTTCCTCCGCCGCCGCCTACACCGATTACTTTAATTTGAACTATTCTGTTATCGTTGGTATCAATTTCGTATCTGCCCATTAGATTAAATTCTCCTTGTCTTTATATTCGTGTTGGCACTTCCGTACCGTTACAAATGATATTGTAACAGTTTTGTAACCACTTTGCAATACTTTTTATAAAATATTCTTAATATTTTTTACAATCTTTCAAAATGATAATCAAAATGCTTTGTGCAAATAGCACAATTCAAAGAAAACAGCTTGTCATTTGTAATGTGCATTGCTTTACAAGTAAGTTACACCTCGGGAGGTGTAAAGTAACTTTTCTTGTCAGCAGTTACCGTAACCGTTCCTTTTGCGTTAGGGTCGCTGTCATTTATCTTTTCAACAACGCTTAATGCTTTATATACTTTATCCTCCAAATCGGCAGTAGAGCCTAATTTGAATGTTATTCTGCCTTTATAAACCATAAAGTTGTTGTTAATATCATTTGAATATATTTCCGTTATATCGTCCTCAAGTTTAAGCTTTTCGATAATTTGCATCAGTGCAAGAAGATCGTCGTACGACTTATCGTCATCGGTCTTTATAACCTCGCCTGCAACTGCATTTGACGGCGCAAGTTTTTTGATTTCAATACAGTCTTTAGGCTCGGCAGCAACATTAGCTTCAAGAACTTTAAGCGTTGTGTCAAAGAGTGTAAATGTATTATCCTTATTTTTAATGTAATACACAGTATCCGCCTCTTTGACCGTAATTTGAATGGTAGACGGGAATTTTCTTTTAACCTCCGCCTGATAGATATAGGGCAGTTTTTTGAGGAGCTGTACCTGCGCATTTGAAGCATCGGCGGTAAAGAGATTTGTATTTTTTTCTATCTCCGACGCGGAAATAATTTGTTCCGTTTTATATTTACTGTTACCCAAAACCGAAATTGTGTCGATTTTGAACAAAACGGTAAGGCTCAAAATAATCATAACAACTACTACGGCGAGCACAACAGACACAACGGTAATGATTTTTCGCAGCGTCTTTTTCTTTTTGCGTTTATTATTTTGTGATCTGCGCTTTTCGTTTATATTTGAATCATTCGGCTTTTTTGCCGAGGAGATTTTTTGCTTTTTATTTGAGCGCCGGCGCGGAATGTCGGGCTTTTTTTCATTTCCTCTTTTTTGCGACTGCTCGTTTCTGTAAATTTTCGGAGGTTCAAGCCCGAACGACCCGAGTTGCGAGTTAAGGTCAGAAAACCCATTTTGCCCGCTCTGACGATGTGAGTCGGGCTTATTGGTTTTTTTATTTCTATTCTGTTTCATATTGAATCCTCTTAATATCGGCACCGATTAAGGAAAGCTGATTTTCGATTTTCTCGTATCCCCTGTCTATATGAGATATGTTTTTGACAAGAGAAACGCCCTCGGCATCAAGTGCGCAAATCACAACAGCCGCGCCGCCGCGCAAATCGGTACAAACCACATCTGCGGCGTGAAGTGACGAAACGCCGTTAATAATAGCCGAGCGGTCATTAACAATAATATCCGCACCGAATCGCATAAGCTGTGAAACATGCTTAAATCTGTTTTCAAAAATTGTTTCGCGGATAACCGAGGTGCCGCGCGCCTCGGTAAGCGCCGCCATCACAACCGCCTGACAATCTGTGGGAAAGCCGGGATATGTCATTGTTTCTATTTTTTTTACGCGTCGCAAACGCTTTGGACCCTTGATTGAAAGTGAATTTGAATCAAGATATATATCGCACCCCATTTGGTTGAAAACCGGCAAAACCGGCATAAGATGCGACGGAATGACATTTTTAATGCGAATTTCGCTTGATGTGACAGCAGCGGCACTCATAAGGGTTGAGGCAAGTATTCTGTCCGATATGACAGTATGTTCGCAACCGTGAAGTTTATCAACACCGATAATTTCTATAATCGGTGTTGATGCGCCTTTGATTTTTGCGCCGCACTTATTCAAAAAGGCGATTAAATCGGCTATTTCCGGCTCTCGTGCGGCATTGACGATTTGAGTCCTGCCCGACAAGAAAACCGACGCCAAAATCAAATTTTCCGTTGCGCCGACGCTTGAAAAAGGAAGCACAACAGTATTTGACGAGACGTTTTTGTTGACACAACAAATATCATTGCCGTCGAACAAAATGGAATATCCGAGCGATTTTAAGCCTGAAATATGGAAATCAATCGGTCTCAGGCCTATGTCACAGCCACCCGGAAGATAGAGGCACGCATTGCCGCATCGCGAGGCAAGTGCACCTAAAAATATTATGGAAGAACGCATTTCTTCCATAAGATATTTTGGTATATTATGTCGGCAAATATCGGTTGAATCAACCGTCACGGTGTCGCCCTCAATAACGGCATCGGCGCCGAGGTATTTTAAAATTTCTATTGTATATTTGACATCAGACAGCATTGGGCAATTATGTATAACGCTTTTGCCACGAACAAGAACTGTTGCCGCAAGAATCGGCAAAACGCTGTTTTTTGCACCGTGAAGTGAAATTTCACCGCCTAATTTTTGTTTGCCTTTTATTTGTAAGAGTTCCATACAATCACCTATGGCATAATATGAAAACTCTCGAGGTTTTGTTATTATTTTGCGAGTGAAATAATTATGTCGGCAATTCTTTCGCGCGAGTCAAGAACAGCCATAGATTTTGCGTTTTTCTCAATATCAAAAAGTTGCTCCTGTGATGAAAGAAGGCTGTCTATCATATTTGAAAGCGACTCTGCAGTCAAATCCTTTTCCTCGATAATGCGAGCGGCGTTTCTGTTGACAAGTGCCATGGCATTGTGGAACTGATGATTTTCGGCAACATAGGGTGACGGAATGAGAATTGACGCCTTACCCATTGCCTCAATTTCGGAAAGAGATGACGCGCCTGCTCTGCCGACAACAAGATCAGCCGCCGCCATGCAGACATCCATATTATCAATATATTTGCGCACCTCGACAGTGCCTTTGCGAACAACGGTGTCGGAAACGCGCTCAAATCCTTTTTCAACAAACTTGTCCAAATATTCCGCGCCGTTTGTGCCGACGGAATGAATATGATAAACAGAGCCGTCATCGGCATGGCGAAGAAGAATATTAAACATCGAATCGTTGAGCGGAGCCGCACCGAGCGAGCCGCCGAACGAAAGGACAAGATATTTTCCGTCGGGAACGGAAAGCTCCTCACGAGCGGATTTTTTTGATTTATTAAGCAATTCGCCGCGCACCGGAAGTCCGGTAACCGTCGGCTCGTTTTTGCAGTCAAGATGCTTTGCCGCGTCCTCAACAGTGAGCATAACTCTGTCAACCTGTTTTGCAAGCTGTTTGTTTGTGATGCCCGGGTACGCGTTTTGCTCGTGAATACAGCAAGGAATATGAAGTTTAGCCGCCTCTTGGAGAACGGGACCCGAAACATAGCCGCCGAAGCCGATTACAACATCGGGCGCAAAATCACGAATGATTTTTTTGCTCTCCTGCTCGGATTTGACAAGTTTGAATACTGTTTTGACATTTGCGACAATCGCCTTTGGAGAAAACGAGCGTTTAAAACCGTTAATCTCAATTGTTTTAAACGCAAATCCTGCATTCGGAACAAGGCGCGACTCCATATGGTCTGCCGTGCCGATAAACATAATTTCGGCATCTTTATAATTATCACGAATGTATGATGCAACGGCAAGCGCAGGGTTGATATGACCTGCAGTGCCGCCGGTAGCAAATAAAAACTTCATAATTTATACCTTCTTTTGGTTTGACTTCCTTGAAATTGAAAGGACAACACCCATTTCAAACAAGAGCATGAGCAATGCCGTGCCGCCGTAGGAGAAGAACGGCAGTGCGATACCCGTATTGGGAATGGTGTCCGTTACAACCATTATATTAAATATCGTTTGGATTGCAACCTGTGCAACTATGCCGAGAACGATAAACGATGCAAATTTATCCTCGCATCTGTTGGCAATTTTAATGCCGCGGATAAAGAGGAGCGCAAACAAAACAATGATTGCGATTGCGCCGACAAAGCCGAGTTCCTCGCAGACGATTGCGAAAATGAAGTCGTTTTGCGGCTCGGAAACATAAAGATATTTTTGTTTTGAATTGCCGAGTCCGACGCCGAAAAATCCACCGGAGCCAATCGCATAAAGCGAGTTATTTGTTTGCCACCTTTTGCCGAGCGGCTCATACGATTTATCAAGCCAAGCAACAATTCTGTCGCCTGCATAGTTCATTAAAAGGTCGGGATTCATAATTACGAGTGCGACAACGGCAACCATAATACCCATCCCGACCGCAAAGAGCCGCCAATCCGTGCCGCCTGCAAACATAATTGCCGCGCCGATACAAAACACAAGAATTGTGCAGGAAAGGTGGTGCTCAAGATAAATCAATCCGCAAAACAAGCCGATAATCAAAATCGGGAAAACGATGCCGTAAATCGGATTTTTCATTTTTGAATAGTGCTTTGTGACATATGTTGCCATTGTGAGGACTATTGTGAATTTTGCAATATCCGACGGCTGAAGAGTGAACGGACCGAGCGGAATCCAACGCTTGAAATCGTCAACATTTGTATGATAGAACAGAACTACTACAAGAAGAAGCAGTGTAACTATCAACAACGGGCGATGAATAACTTTGAGCAGTTTATAATTGATTTTCGACATAACAAGCATTGCAACAACACCTGCAACAGCGAAAACGATTTGTCTTTTAAAGAAATAGTAGGAATCGCCGTATTTTTGCAAAGCATAGGGATATGACGCCGAAAACAGCATAACAAGCCCTATTGTGAGCAAGGCGATTGTTAAAGCGAAGAAAGGAATATCAAATGAGCCGACGGTGAAAATATCGTTTTTTCTGATGCCGGTATTAGTGCGAACGATTTTGCTCTCCTGCGCGCGATATTCACGCTCAGACGAGGAACGCTCACGCTGTGCCGAACGCCTTTTTTGCGCCGATTTTTTATTCTTTTTTGACTTTTTGCGTTGAGTTTGCGGCTCATCGTCGGTGTGGCGATACCTTTTTGGCGGTTCAAGCTCAGGCATAGCGGCTCTCCTTTCGTAAATTTTAATTAAGAACTATTATTTTTGACCGAAATACATAAGCAAAAGCGCGATTGCACAGCCTACTGCATTGACAAGAGAAAATACAACGCAGATTTTCTTTTCTTTCCAGCCGCACATTTCAAAATGGTGATGAATAGGTGCCATTTTGAAAATTCTTTTGCCGTGGGTGATTTTGAAATAGCCGATTTGGATAATATCGCTCATGGTTTCACAAACATAAACGATACCTATCGGAAGAAGAAGGAGCGGACATTTGATTGCATAGCCGAGTGCTACAACCAATCCGCCGAGGAAGAGCGAGCCTGTGTCGCCCATAAATGTTTTGGCAGGATTCCAGTTCCAACAAAGGAAACCCAAAACGCCGCCCAAAATCGCACCGGCGAGAATGCCGAGGCCTGCAAACTTCATAATAACTGCTGCGATGATAAATGTGACTGCGACAGTTGCGGTAACAGATGAGCAAAGTCCGTCGATACCGTCGGTGAGGTTAACCGAATTGACGCAACCGTAAATAATGAAAATCGAAACGAGCCAGAATACAACGGAGGTGAAAAGATTTTTTTCAAAATCGACATTGCCGATAAACGGAATGTACCAAACGGTGTTGTGTGAAAGCCAAAGAGTCAATGTATACCCGAAAGTCATAATAAGCTGACCGAGAGTTTTTTGCTTTGGCGAAAGTCCTTCGTTCCTTTTAAGTTTAATTTTAGTATAGTCATCCGTAAAACCGACAATTCCGCATCCGAGCGCGAGGCAAAGACCTGCAATCAAAAGCACAACATCCCTGCCGGCAAAGATTTTTGCCGATTCGGACTCAAGACTGCCGCCCGAAAAATGAAGCGTCAGCGCACCGATAATAAACGAAACGATGATGCCGAGAATGAACATCAAACCGCCCATATTGGGTGTGCCCTGCTTTGATTTGTGCCATGACGGACCTATATCAAGAATAGTTTGACCGAACTTCAGTTTTTTTAACCAAGGGATTATAACAAATCCCGAGCCTGCGGTTACGCCGAACGCAACAACAATTGTGATTATTACAGATATAACATTCATTGTTTACTTCTCCCATACTTTATAAGCAGAATTTATAACATCCTCAAGCTTCATTCCCCTTGAGCCTTTAAAAATGACAGCGTCGCCGTCATTCGTTATTTCAAGCAATTTTTTTGTGAGTGCATCTTTATCATCAAACAAAAATGCGTTTTTACAGCCGGATTTTTTCGCCGCAGAAACATAAAAAGCGGCGTCCTTGCCATAAGCCAAAAGATAATCTATTCCGTACTCGCCGACCATTTCGCCGACCTGAGTATGCGCCGTTTCGGCATAATCGCCAAGTTCGAGCATATCGCCTAAAACAGCGATTTTTTTGTTGCCTGCGGTGTCGCGCAATGTTCTGATTGCGGCACGCATCGAATCGGGCGATGCATTGTAGCAATCCTCAATAGATGTGATTTTGCCGACTGTTACGACCTTTTGGCGCATTCCTGCCGGGACATAAGAGGCAAGAGCGTTTGCCGCATCCTGTGCCGGAACATCAAGAAAATATCCGACCGTGAATGCCGCAAGCGCGTTATAAACATTGTGAACACCGATTGTAGGAATTGTGATATGCTGTGTATTGCCGCGATATACGATATCGAAATCGGTCGTCGAATCGTGCTCAACGATATTTTCTGCTTTAAACTCGCCGTTTTCAATGCCGTAAAAACAGATATTGAAATTATCGTTTTTAACGGTTGCGAGCTTGTCGTTATCGCCGTTTAAAATAAGCGGTGCGCCGTTTGGCAAGCCCTCGGTTATTTCAAGCTTTGCCTTTAAAATTCCGTCGCGCGAGCCGAGATTTTCAATATGCGAAACGCCGATATTGGTTATAAGCGCAAGAGTCGGCTTTGTGGCGTTGACAAGACGGCTGATTTCGCCGAAATGATTCATACCCATTTCGATAACCGCCGCCTGTGTTCTTGAATCAATTTGAAAAAGTGTTTGCGGCAAACCGATTTCGTTATTAAGATTGCCTTGTGTTTTAATCGTTTTATATTTTGCGCCGACAACAAGAGAGGTGAACTCCTTTGTTGTTGTTTTACCGACTGAACCGGTAAGCGCAACAACGGGAATATTGAATTTTGAGCGATAGTATCCGCCGAGAGCCAAAAGCGCCTTTGCGGTGTTTTCGACCTTGACAAATGCGCCGCTTGGCGTTAAATCCTCATCAATCATAACAGCCGCTGCGCCTTTTTCAAGCGCCTCGTCTGCAAACTGATGGGCGTCAAATCGCTCGCCCTTTATGCAAATGAACAGGCAACTCTTTGTAATTTTTCGTGTATCAATGCAAACTGCGTTTATTTCGCCCTCGGCGCTGTATGTGCCGTTGCAGGCAGACGCAATTTCGGATAACTTTAATGTTTCCATAATGACCTCTTATGAATTCAGAACTTCCGCCACAACTTCCCTTTCATCGAAGTGAATTGTGCCCGTAGGCAGGATTTGGTATGTTTCGTGACCTTTACCTGCTAAAAGAATTATATCATCTTTTTGCGCATTATGCAAAGCCCAAGTGATAGCCTCCTTACGATTTTCGACTACGACATAAGGAGTTTTGCTGTCTTTCATACCTTCAAGAATATCTTTTATGATTTCCGACGGATTTTCCGAACGCGGGTTATCCGAAGTAACAACGCAGAAATCCGAGAGGTCTGCGGCGATTTTGCCCATTTTCGGGCGTTTTGTTTTATCTCTGTCGCCGCCGCAACCGAACAGTGTAACTACTCTGCCCTTTGCGATTTCTTTAAGCGACGAAATTATATTTTCGAGTCCGTCGGGTGAATGAGCATAGTCGATAATAACGGTATAATCCGTATTTGTCGGAACTACCTCGATTCTGCCCTTAACGCCGTTTGATTTGCCGATAGCGATGAGCGTATCCTCAAAATCAACGCCGAGAGTAAGTGCAACGGTAGCGGCGCAAAGTGAATTATAAACGCTGAATCTGCCGGGAATAGGGCAAACAACTCTGCCGATTTTGTCGCCGACAAGTTCGTATTTAACGCCGTTTGACGAAAACGAAACATTTTTTGCCGTGTAATCGGAATTGATATTGTCAACGGCGTATGTTACAACCTTGCAAGGGAGATTTTCAACGATTTTGAGTCCGTTTTTATCGTCTACATTTGTAACAGCGATGTCGCAATTTTCAAACAAAATGCGCTTTGCATTGAAATAGTTTTCCCAAGTTTTGTGATAATCGAGATGGTCCTGTGTAAGATTTGAAAACGCACCGATAAGGAAGTGAATACCCTTTACCCTGCCCTGTGCAAGAGCCTGGGATGAAACTTCCATAACACAGTATTCGCAATTTGCATCAACCATTTTCCTAAAAAGTGACTGAAGCTCGTGAGGGTCGGGCGTTGTATAATGAGCAGGATAAACCTCACTGCCGACCATATTTTGAACAGTTCCGATGAGTCCGACCTTTTTGCCGACATTTTCAAGAATTTGTTTTATAAGAAATGTTGTTGTTGTTTTACCGTTTGTGCCTGTCAAGCCGATAAGTTTAAGCTCGTTTGCGGGATTGCCGAAAAAGTTTGCGCAAATCGGAGAATATGACTCTCTTGTATTATCGACAATAATTTGATTTTCGATGCCGAGGTCCTTTTCAACAACTACTGCGGCGGCACCCTTTTCAAGCATTTGATTTGCAACACTGTGTCCGTCGAATGAAGCGCCCTTAATGCAGACAAAAAGATAGCCCTTTTCAACAAGCCTTGAATCGGATGTGACATCGGTAATTTCGACATCTTTATATTCATTTTTAACATTTAAGCCGTTTAATACCTGTGATAATTTCATATCTATTCCTCCGTTTTAATCTAATACCGAGGTTGTGCTTTTGAATGTAACATCAACTACGGTGCCCTTTTCAACCTTATCACCCTTTGCCGCCGACTGCTTGTATGAAACAACATTTGACGACGAAAGACTGTTTCCGCTGATTTCGATATTTATATTTGCCGCCGCTGCAGCCGCGTTAGCCTCACTGACAGTCATTCCCTTGAAATCGGGAACGGTTGTTGTGGATTTGCTGTCCTTTTCGGTATAGAGAACAACAACGCCGCCGTTCGGGATTTTTGCGGATGAGGACGGATTTTGTTTTAATACTTTTTTGCCATTGCCGACAACCTTATATGTCAAACCTGCCGAGGTGAGTTTTGACTCTGCCGCCTCGACTGTTGAGCCGACAACCGACGGAGTATTAACCGAAAGCTTTTTAAGCTCTGTCTCTGAATATTTCGGCTCGATGTTAAGCTCTGTCATCGCCTGCTCGACAACCTCTGCGGCGATAGGCGCGCAAAGCGCTCCGCCGCCCAAGTCTTGATTAGGCTCGTCACAAATGATAAGCATTGCGATTTCGGGATCATCCGACGGAGCGATTGCCGCGAACGAAACTATGTATTTATTGCCGTTTGACAATTCGGCAAGCTTGGTTGATGTGCCCGTTTTGCCGCCGACACTGTAGCCTGCGACATAGCCGTTTTTACCTGTGCCGTTGTCAACAACGCTTTTCATCATTTTTCTGACTTTTTCAGAGGTGTCCTTGCTGATAACGCGTCTGACCTCGGTTGTTTTTGTTTTTGAAACGGTATTGCCGTCTTCGTCCTTAATTTCGGAAACAACATACGGTTTTACAAGCATTCCGCCGTTTGCTATTGCGCAAAGCCCTGTGCAGACTTGAATAGGTGTGAGCGAGTTTGTTTGACCGAAAGAAGCCGATGAAAGTTCGACAATGCCGTATTGATTTTCTTTATAATACTGCGGCGCCGCCTCACCCGGGAGGTCAATGCCTGTTTTTTGCGAAAAGCCGAAGCCCTGAAAATACTGAAAATATTTGTGAACGCCGAGTTTTTGACCGATTGTGATGAAGAACGGGTTGCATGAATTTTCAAGACCCTGCGTCAATGTTTGTGTGCCGTGACCTGCGTGGTAATGGCATTTCATAACATGGTCCTCTACCCTGATTGAGCCGGTACATGTGTATTTAGTATTGAGATTTACTACATTTTCCTCAAGAGCGGCACTTGCCATAAATGTTTTGAAAACGGAACCCGGCTCGTATGTATCGGAAACGGTGAAGTTTCTCCACTGAGCCTGAACGGCGGCGCTTTCAGCCTGTTTTTTCTCTTCGTCGGTAGAAAGTTTTGATATTTTTTCTTTTGTTTTATCGTATGAAATTTTATACGGTTCATTAGGATTATAATCCGGAAGCGACGACATTGCAAGAACGGCGCCCGTTTTGCAGTTCATAACAACACCGTATGCACCTTTGCAATCATATTCCTCAAGTGTTGTTTGAAGGCCTTTTTCGAGGTAATACTGAATTGTTTGATTGATTGTCAAAACAAGCGAATTGCCGTTTTCTGCGTCGATTGATGTTTCGTAATCTGTCGGGAGTTTATTTGAATTTGCGTCCTTAACCGTAATAATTCTGCCGTTTGTGCCTGTGAGTTGTTCGTCATAATAAGACTCAATACCCGAAAGTCCTTGATTATCGTCACCGGTAAAGCCGAGGACTGTTGATGCAAAGTTGCCGTACGGATAATAGCGGCGAGTTGTTTGCTCCGTGCCGATTATATTGCCGAGCTTGTTTTTTGAAACGTATTTTGAAAGATTTTCTTTAATATCGTTCTCGACCTTTTCGGCAACAACGACATATTTTGTTTGCTTTTTGGTCTTTTTAACAACTTCCTGCTTTTCCTCGTCATCAAGTTTTAAAATATCCGTCAAACCGTTTACAACCAAGTCGCGCTGTTTTTCGCTTTTGATATTAGACGGGTCGATAAATATATTCCATACGGTAGCCGATTGAGCAAGAACATTTCCCTCGCTGTCATAAATCGTGCCGCGCATTGCAGGAATTTCGGTATCGGAAAGCTGCTGTGATTCCGCCTTTGCGGAAAGCTCCGAGCCGTTGACAAGTTGAAGATAAAAAAGTCTTGCGCCGTCGACGGAAAATAAAAAGGCAATAGCAATTGCAAAAATGAATATGCGTTTGAACATATTTTTCTTAAATTCTGCTTTCATGCTATCACCTCATCACATTATATCTACAATTTGCGGCAAAAAACTTTTGCCTATATAAAGCATATTAGAGAGTAGGGCGTCGCCGAACTCTCATAATATAATTACGCTGAATTTTGTTATTTATTACCTGCTGTTTTTGCAGAGGCTTTCGCCTTTGCATTTTGATTTGCCTGCTTGCCGAGTTCTGCCTGCCTTTGTGCCTTATAGCCGTCGACATCGACATACTGAATTTGATTTGACTTAACCTTTTTCATACCGAGCTTATTAACGGCATAATCATCTATCATACTGACGGAAACGAGTGAATCAAGCTCACTTTGGAGCGAAATATTTTCACTTTGAGCATTTGCAATTTGTGTTTCCTTTGCGGCAATTTCCTTTGTAAGCTCGTTTTTAACGGCAAGAGAGCCGATTACAAGTGCAATCATAACAAAGCATGTAACGGCAACAGCCGCGATTTTAAGAGTGCTTGAAACGCCGCGTTTTTGCTCTGCCTTAAGCTGTGATTTTGTTTTGAATGCTTTATTTTCGCGAACTTTGAAGCCCTTGTTTACATCGGGCTGTGACTGCGGCTTAATTTTCGGTGCCTGTGAGCCGCGGCTGAAATCGAATTGGTTAATCAAATACGCAGGATCGGATGAATACGAATATCTTCTGAAATCATTTGTATTTGTCATAAATTTTCGCCACCTTGCTTAAAACTTTTCAAATGTGCGGAGCCTTGAACTTCTGGCTCTCGGGTTTTCCTCTAATTCTTCTTTTGACGGTGCAACCGCTTTGAACGGAAGCCTGCCGAGCGGCTTTTTGCCGCAAACGCAAACGGGAAATTCCTTTGGACATGTGCAGGGATTGCACCATTTTGCGAATTTTTCTTTTACTATTCTGTCCTCGAGCGAATGGAATGTAATGATTGACAATCTTCCGCCGGGGTTGAGACAATCGAGCGCGTCGTCAAGCGTTTTTGAAAGCTTGTCAAGCTCGCCGTTGACCTCTATTCTTATAGCCTGAAATGTTTTGCGAGCCGGATGTGAGTCACGCATTTTTGCTTTCGGATATGACACTTTGATAATATCCACAAGCTCGAATGTTGTTTCAATCGGCTTGTCCTGTCTTGCAAGGACTATATTTTTTGCGATGCGGCGCGAAAACTTTTCCTCACCGTATTTAAAAATAATGTTTGCAAGTTCCTGCTCACTGTAATTATTGACAACATCGGCGGCGCTCATTCCCGATTTGCTCATTCGCATATCAAGCGGAGCGTTTTGATGGAACGAAAAACCTCTGTCGCCGTTGTCAAGCTGAAACGAGCTGACGCCGAGGTCGAGGAGCATACCGTCTATACCGTCTATGCCGATGTCGCTTAAAATCGACTTGACATTTTCAAAATTGTTTTGAACTACCGTAACATTTCCGAGGGAATCAAGCCTTTCGTGGAGGACTTTGATTGCGTCCGGGTCCTGGTCTACCGCAATGAGGCGTTTTGCATTTTTCGCAATCTCGCGCGAATGACCGCCGCCGCCTGCTGTGCCGTCGAGAAATATTTTTGTTTTATCTAAATTGAGTGATTTTATTGTTTCGTCAAACAACACACTTTTATGCACAAATTCCATAATCAAATACCGTATTCGTCGAGAATGTTTTCGACCTCTTCTGCGCTGACAGCATTAAGCTGCTCTTCGAAGAGTTGTGCATTCCAAATTTCGATGCGTGTGTTATTGCCGAAAACCTGAGCCTCCGACTCGCCCAAAAGATTAACCTGACTGCGCAGATTTTCATTGAGTAAAAGTCTGCCCTGACCGTCAAGCGACATTTTTTCAGCATTGGCAGAGAAATAAAATTCAAGGCGTTTTCTGTCTTTTTGACTGACGGTTTCGTGGATTTTATTCATAAACTTGTTCCACTCCTCCATAGGATAGAGAGCAAGGCAATTGCCGAAACCGCGTGACGCGATAAACGATTGACCGAGCGGCGCACGCATTGATGAAGGGATTGAAATTCTGCCCTTAGCGTCGATTTTGCAAGGTTTGTGACCTACAAAAAGCTCGTCCATATGCTCTCCTCCTTTCCGTGAAACAGTGAAATGTAAAAATTTGTTACCCAAAATTAAGTTTTGTTTGGGATAAATATGAATTTGTTAGGGATTTTGTCCCACCTGTATTTATTATATAAGGATAAAGCCCCATTGTCAAGCAAATATTTAGTGCAGAACATTTTGTAATAATTTGTAATATTTTTGTAACATTCGATATATTTGCCATTATGACAACTGTATGGTATAATGATAAAAAATTATATTTTATACAGATATTAAAGGAGACCGGTATGACGGAGTACAAAACCACATGGCGTGAAAAATTTTTTTACGGCATGGGCGCAACAGGACTTGATTTGAGCTACGGAATGTTTTATTCGTTCTTAAGCTATTATTTATCAAGCGTTTTAGGATTAAAAGAAGGCTTTTTGCTTTTATTGACCCCTATCGCAAGAATTTGGGACGGAATCAATGACCCGATGATGGGCACAATAGTTGACAACACACGCACAAAATTCGGAAAATATAGGCCATGGATTGTAATAGGTGCAGTTTGCAATGCAGTAGTTTTGTGGTTGCTTTTCACAAAATTCGGAATGAGCGGAACAGGCTTATACATTTATATCGGTGTAATGTATGTTCTTTGGGGTATGACAAACACAATGGCAGACATTCCGTATTGGAGCATGGTGCCGTCATTCACCTCCGATCCGAAGGACAGAAACCTTGTTTCAACAGTCGCAAGGACATTCAGCGGCTTGGGTCAAGGAATAATCACCGTTGCAACGCCGATAATTTTGCCGCTTCTTTCCAAAGGCACAGATGAATATGTGACTGACAAGGGATACAGCGCATCGGGATTTTCAAAATGGGCAGGAATTTGTGCAATTTTGCTTGTTGCATTTTCCGTAATTTGCGTACTTTCGACAAAGGAAAAGAATGTTGTTTACGGCGAAAAGACGAAATTCTCTTTCAAAAAAATATTCTCCGTTGTGGCGCACAATGACCAGCTTGTTGTATTTATGATTTTTGCGATGCTTTCAAACGCAGGATGGTATTTGACAAGCGGCACGGCTGTATATTATTTCAGCGATGTTTTGGGCAAACCGACGGCACAATCGGCATTCTCGATGGTGGGCGCAATCGGCTCCGTAGCAGGTTTGTTTGTAATTCCTATTCTTTCAAAATGGCTGAACAAAAAGCAAATTTATCAAGTATCTCTCATTGCGACATTTATCGGATACATTTTAATGTATATAACCGGACCGATACTGAAAAACACAACGGCGCTCAGCATTTGCTACATTATTTCGTCAACCGGCATTGCATCAATGTTTGTATCGCAAACCATTTTCCTTGCGGACATAGTTGACTACGGCGAATACAAAAACGGCGAAAGAAACGAATCAATCACATTTTCAATGAAAGGTTTTTTGCAGAAAATGGCATACACCATTCAAACAATATTCCTTTTCGGCGGACTTGCGATTGTTAATTACTCCGACCAGGTTAACAACGGCAGGGTGTTCAATAACACCACAAAATCGGCAATCGGCTTGATTTGTTTCGGAATACCGGCAATACTGATTGCAGTATCGTTTGTTGTTTTTACAAAAAAATTCAAGCTCCACGGCGAGCTTGCCGATAAGGTTCACGATCACATCGTAGGAAAAAGAAACAGCGAAAAAGAACAATAACAGGCGCATACAAAAACCGCCCGACTGAAATCTCAATCAGTCGGGCGGTTTTATTATGCCAAATTATTAAATTATAGGCTCAAAATATCATCAACGATTTGTTCCTTTGTGAGACGGTTTTGTGCAAGAATATCGGCAGGATTGTATCTGTCGAGAAATTCTTTTTTTAGACCGAAGTTCAAAACCTTAACATCGGACGAGCCATAGAAACGAGCGATTTTTTCGCCGAAGCCGCCGTTCAAAACGCCGTCCTCAATCGTTACAACGGTTGAATGATTTGCTTTAAGCGAAGTGAGCAAATTCTCATCAACGCCGGTGATGTAATAAGGATTGATAACAGTTGCCTTCGTGCCTGTTTTTTGCTCATAGAGCTTTGCAGCCTCAACGGCGAGCGGATAAAATGTGCCGAGTCCGATAAATGCAACATCGCTGCCCTGCTCCTTAACCTCGTATTTATTCAAAACGGAATAATCCTTTGTGTCCTTTTCGCCTGTAGAAATCATTTCGCAACAAGGAACGCGGATTGCAACCGGGTGGTCTGTTTGTTCGATACTCCAATCAAGCATCGCAAAATACTCTTCTTTTGTAACGGGAGCAAGATAAACAAGATTCGGAATATTAGACATCATCGGAATATCAAAAATGCCGAGATGAGTAACATCGTTCATACCGAACACAGAAGCGGCAAACACGATAATCGTGGCAGGATTGCTGTTTATGCACAAATCCTGTGAAAGCTGGTCGTATGTGCGCTGAATGAATGTGCTGTAAACACCGTAAACAGGTTTGCCGCCGTTTTTGGCAATGCCCGATGCAAGCGCAACGGCTGTTTCCTCGGCAATACCGACATCGACAAACTGTCTTCCCGCAAGCTTTCTCTTGTCGGCAGTAAAGCCGAAAACGGTCGGAGTGGCTGAAGTTATGCCGACAACGGTCTTATCTTTTTTCATTTTGTCGAGGAGATAATCGGCTGTGAGTGTGCCGTAGTCCTCACCGTCAGATCTGAATTTCGGCTTGCCTGTTTCAATATCAAACGGCATACACCAATGCCAATCCTCTTTATGCTCTTCTGCAAGTTTAAAACCCTTGCCCTTTTGAGTTACGATATGAACAACAACGGGCTTTTTGGTGTCCTTAACGCTTTCAAACGCATTGATAAGCGATTGAATATCATTACCGTCCTTAACGAACACATAGTCAAGTCCCATTGATTTGAAAAGGTTGCATTCTGCTTTACCGCCGGTGTCACGGAGAAGTTTAAGGTTTGAATACATACCGCCGTGATTTTCGGCAATCGACATATCGTTATCGTTTACAACAATTATGAAGTTGCCGTCAAGCTCTGCCGCCATATCAAGACCCTCGAGAGCCTCGCCGCCGCTGAGTGAGCCGTCGCCGATAATTGCGATGATATTTTCATCCGTGCCCTTTAAATCTCTTGCTTTTGCGAGACCGAGAGCAAGGCTGACGGAAGTTGATGTATGACCGACCGTGAAGAAATCGTGTTTGCTCTCCTCGGGGCAACTGTAGCCGGTAATATCGTCATAGCGAGCCTCGTCCAAAAAGCCGTATGCTCTGCCGGTGAGCATTTTGTGCGGATAAGTTTGGTGAGAAACATCAAAAACGAGTTTATCTTTCGGAGAGTCAAAAACACGGTGAAGTGCAATTGTAGCCTCGACCATAGCGAAGTTAGGTCCGCAATGGCCGCCGTGAATACTGAGTTTTTTAAGCAGTGCGTCACGCATTTCCTGCGCAAGTGCTTTCATCTCATCGAGAGAATAGCTTTTAATATCTGCCGGTGAATTAATTTTTTCCAAATACATAGTTAAAAATCCTTTCCGATAATATTATAATTCAATTTACTGAGATTATAGCACATAAAGTTGACTTTAGGTCAAGCTTTTTCGGCAAAAAAAATACCGCAGAAAATCTGCGGTATAAAAATCAATCAAATTATTCAGCTTTTTTGTTTTGAGCGTTTGAAATGCCCTGACGGATGCGGCGAACATCTGTGAGTGCCTTATAAAGTGCATCGTCAATTGAAAGAAGAGTATCGTCTGCATAGTTATTAACAGCGTTGAGCATTTCTCTCGACTTATTTTGAGCCGATGTAACCATCTCGTTAGCCTGTGTTGTGGCGTTGCTGAGGATTTCTGTAGCCTGATCCTGTGCTTCCTTAACCATAGCCTTGCCCTGCTCGTTAGCCTTTGAAAGAAGCTCCGTAGCCTCTGCCTGAGCAGTCTTTGTGATTTCGTCGCGGGCAACAAGGTCTCTTGCGTCAGCCTGTGCCTTTTTGATGATTTCGGCAGCTTCCTTTTTTGCTTCCTCAAGAATAGTGTTTCTTGAATCAACAATAGCCTTTGCCTGCTTTGTTTCCTGCGGTGTATTTAATCTGATGTCCTCAATAATTGTTTTGATTTTATCGACATCAACAGCGCACTTTTTTGAAAGCGGAATTGAAGTAGCGTCGTCAAGAACATCTTCAAGATCTTCAAGCAAAATATCTGTGTTAGTCATTTTTAATATCTCCTTTACATCTTTTGTAAATATCTTCTGCGATTTGAGGCGGAACGAAAGAACTTATATCGCCGCCCAAAGAACAAACCTCTTTAACCATACTTGATGAGAGAAACATATTTTCGCCCTTTGCGGTTAAAAACACCGTTTCGACATCGGGGTTGAGTGATTTGTTTGTGAGTGACTGCTGAAATTCCCAATCGAAATCGGAAACCGCACGCAAGCCTTTTACGATAGCGACCGCATTTTTTTGTTTTGCATACTCGACCAAAAGCCCATTGTATGTATCAACGGTGACATTTTTCTTTTGTATGCAACGCTTGAGCAAATCTGTTCTTTCCTCAAGCGAAAAAAGCGATGTCTTTTTTGTGCCGTTGCTTAAAACAAGGACAATAACATTGTCGAATATATCGGCGGCACGCTCAATAATATCCAAATGCCCAAGGGTTACGGGATCGAAGCTGCCCGGGCAAATTGCCGTTTTCATATTATTTATATATCCTTTCGATAATAGGTTAGCTTTGACTTGCCGTATTTTTTCTGCTTTGAAACCGACCAGTCGCCGACTGTTTGAGGAAGTTCCTCTCGGTTGTCGCTTTCGCAGATAATCACGCCGTCATTCGACATATTGCCGACGAGTTTTGAAAGGCAATCCAAAATAAGGCCTTTATTATACGGCGGATCGAGAAAAGCAATATCAAATTGATTTTTTCTTGAAAGGAAGGAAACCGCATCGCTGAACACAAGCTGACTTGAATGCTCCATTTTGCAAAGTTTTATATTAGACTCGACGGTATTGTACGCCTGTCTGTTGCTTTCAACAAAGGTGCAGTGCGATGCCCCGCGTGACAACGCCTCAATACCGAGTTGACCGCAACCGGCAAACAAATCAAGCACTCGCTTTCCCTCAATTTCAAACTGAATCGAGCTGAACAGTGCCTCTTTGGTACTTTGTGTGGTCGGTCGTGTAACATCTGCGCCGGGAAGCGTAGCAAGATTGCGGCCTCTGGCATAACCTGTAATAACTTTCATAACTTGTCCTCTATGCCATCACCTTAGTTTTTTACTCTTAATATTATAACTATATAACAAAGTTTAGTCAAGAATAAATTGAGAATTTTACAAATTAGCGTAATATGACACTATATCTTGTGCATTTTTTTCACTTATACCCTTGACCTGCAACAAATCGTCAACGCTTGACGATTTAATTGCCGAAATTGTTTTAAAGTGTTTCAAAAGTGCCTTTGCTTTTTTGTCGCCTATACCGTCGATATTGGTTAGACTTGTCGAGAAAGAGGATTTTTGATGCTTTTTGTGATGATATGTGATAGCAAAGCGGTGAACCTCCTCCTGAATTGAGGAAACAAGTGTAAACGCGGCGCGGTGCGAATTGATTTCGATTTCGCCGCCGTCATAAGCGATAGCGCGCGTGCGGTGCTTATTATCCTTAACCATGCCGAAAACGGGAACATCAAGTTTCATTTGCCTTATAACAGGCAAAACGGCATTAACCTGCGGCTGACCGCCGTCGAGCAAAATCAAATCGGGCAAAATTTTAAATGTGCTGTCATCGTCATCCTCATAATAATGCTTAAAACGCCTTGTGAGCACCTCATTCATCGAGCCGACATCGTTCTGACCGTCAAAGCCCTTGATTGAAAAGCGCTTGTACGCTTTTTTCATCGGTCTGCCGTTGTGATAAACGACCATTCCGGCGACATTGTCCGCGCCGAATGTGTGTGAAATATCGTAAGACTCAATATATTCGGGTGCCTTTGTAAGGCCGAGCAGGTTGCCAAGTTCCTCAAGAGCTGCCATTTCCCTGCCGAGTCTGCCCTGATTTTGTGCCAAATGCTCGTTTGCATTTTTAATGCAAAGGTTGACAATTGCAAGGTGTTCACCCTTTTGAGGATGGATAAGTTCAACCTTTTTCTTGCGGAGCGATTCCAAATATTGATGCAAAAGCTCTTCGTCGGCAATTTCGCCGTCAACGGCGATGCGTGACGGAACACGGTCGCGCATTGAATAATATCTTTCGATAAGTTCAAGCCGAGCCTGCGGCAAATCGTCGATGCTGTCTATAAGCCAATGCTCGCTGTCGGTAAGCTTGCCGTTTTGAAAACGAATAACATTAAAGCAAGCTTTTTTTGTTGAATTGACGAGCGCAAAAACATCCTCCTCGGGGACATTGATTGAAACAACCTTTTGCTTTTCGTCAAGATTTTTAATTGCTTTGATTCTATCGCGCAGTTTGGCTGCCTTTTCAAACTCGAGGTTTTCGGAATACTCCTGCATTTTGGCAGTCATTTCGCGAACTGCGGCGGCACTGCCACCCTTTAAAAATGCGACGGCGTCCTCAACAGAGGCGACATACTCCTCTTTTGAAATTCTGCCGTTGCAAAGCGCACAGCAATTGCCCATAAAGCCGTTTAAGCACGGGCGCGACTTATTGTAATCGCGCGGAAATTTTTTGTTGCAGGTCGGTAGCTTAAAAATTTTGAGCGTTTCTTCGACTGCGTTTTTAACGGAAAAGTTTGAAATGAACGGGCCTATATATGTTGCATTGTCATCGTCCATTTGCTTGCATTCGCTTATGCGCGGAAACTCCTCCTTGGTGATTTTAATATAATTATAGCCCTTATCGTCCTTAAGCAGAATATTGTATTTCGGCATATGCTGCTTAATAAGCGAACATTCAAGGACAAGCGCCTCAAACTCGGTATCGCAAAGGATATAATCGAAATCATCGACATTTTCAACCATTCTGATAACCTTAAGCGAATGATTTGAGTGAGAGCCGAAATAGGAGGAAACGCGGTTTTTAAGCGCTTTTGCCTTGCCGATATAGATTATTTTTTTATCCTTGTTTTTCATAATATAAACGCCGGGGGTAAGCGGCAGAGCCATAGCCTTTCGGCGCAATTCTTTTTCGGTCAAAACAATCCCTCCTTTTTAATAATAATATCACAAAATGTATCTCAAAAGTAAAAAAATAAGTGTGGTACCAAATGGACACCACACTTTTTGGTAAAGAACAATTACTCGTTGAAACCGCTTTTAACAAGAGCAACGAGACCTTCAACTGCTTCTTCCTCGTCTGAACCGTCAGCGATGATGCGAATGTCTGTTCCGCCCATAATGCCGAGAGAAAGAACGCCGAGAAGTGATTTTGCATTTACTCTTCTTTCTTCCTTTTCAACCCAAATTGATGACTTGAACTCGTTAGCCTTTTGAATGAAAAATGTTGCGGGACGAGCATGAAGTCCAACCTGGTTTTCTACTGTTACATCTTTTACGAACATATCGTGTACCTCTCATAATAGATAAAAAAGAATTATTTTAAATTTCTACTTTGTATATTATATCACTAAAATAATTATCGTCAACGCAGTTTTTAAAACTTCGTATGAGTAATGAATTATCGCTAAAACAAAATGTGATTATTTGTGCAATTTTAACATAATTTTTGTTACTTATTATTTTTAACAAGTGAAGATATAAACCTTTTGTCGTTTTTTGTCAAATCGGCATTTTCAAGCATATCGGGTCGGCGGTAATATGTGCGCTCAAGCGAACGCTCCCTGCGCCACTTGTCGACATTTTGATGATGGCCCGACAAAAGCACATCGGGAACCGTTTTGCCGTGCCACTCGCTCGGATGAGTGTATTGCGGATACTCCAAAAGCGAATTGAAATGGCTTTCTTCCTCAAAACATTCATCGTCGGACAAAACGCCCGGCAACATTCTTGAAACGCTGTCTGCAACGATAAGTGCCGGCAACTCTCCGCCCGTCAATACATAATCGCCGACGGAGATTTCCTCGGGCTGAAGTTCCTCGATAACTCTTTCGTCGATACCCTCATAGTGGCCGCACAAAATTGCGATATTATCGAGTTTGGCAAGTTCTTTTACCCTGCTTTGGGTGAGAGTTTTGCCCTGCGGCGTCATATACAAAAGGTGCGGCTTTTCGCCTATTTCGTCACACAAGGCATTAAAACAATCGTAAATCGGCTGTGCCTGCATAATCATACCCATTCCGCCGCCGTAGGGTTTATCGTCGACTCGGCGGTGTTTGTCGAGTGTATAATCGCGAATGTCAACGCAATTGATTTCGACCTTGCCTGCGCTTCTCGCTCTGCCGATAATGCTTTCGCCGAGGACGCCGCGGCACATATCCGGAAAGAGCGTCAATATATCAATTCTCATCAAATAATCCTTTCATCGGTTTGATTTTAATCACCTGATATTCGGTATTAATCTCCTTAACAACATCGTCTATTGCAGGGATAAGCGTGTGCTTGCCCCAAGACTCGACATCGTAAATATCGCACGAGCCGTAATTAAGGACATCGACGATTTTGCCGTACTCCTCGTCGGTATCAATATCAACGACATAGCAGCCGATAATATCGGCGAGATAGTGCTTGCCGTCATCGATTTTTGCGTCGTCACGGTTGCAATAAAGCACTTTATTTTTAAGTTCCTGTGCCTGCTCAACAGTTGTGATTTCGGCAAATTTGAGGATGCCGATGTTTTTTTGAGGGCGTGCGGAAACAAGCGTAAGCGATTTTTTGCCGTTTGAATCAAGATAAACGGTTTTAAGCTGTTTAACATAATTTATGTCATCGCACCAAAGGGCAACTTTAACTTCGCCTTTTATGCCGTGGGTATTATTGATTTTTCCTAATTCTAAAAACTGTTTCATTTAATCACCGAAGATATTATATATGTTTTTTGCCGATTTGGCAACAAAAACATAAATTTGAAAAGTTTGAAACTAAAACAAACGATAAAAAAGGACCTGCAAAACAGGTCCTTAACGCTTAGTCGATTTCAATTGAAATTTTGGCATCTCTGCGAGTAGCTGCGGCACGCATTACAACTCGGATTGCTTTTGCAATTCTGCCCTGCTTGCCGATTACTCTGCCCATATCGCTTTCAGCAACATGGAGATGGTAAACAACTACGCCCTCTTCGTCGGGTTCGTTAACATCAACTGAAACTGCATCGGGATTATCAACCAATCCCTTTGTGATGGATATCAACAATTCCTCCAAAGAAAACACCTCCGTTAATAATATCCTGACTGATAAACAGTGGGATTAAAGGATGCCTTCTTTTTTGAGAATGCTCTTAACAGTATCTGTCGGTTGAGCACCGTTGGCAATCCACTTTTTAGCTTTTTCAGCGTCGATGCTGATTTCAGCCGGATCAACCATTGTGTTGTATGTGCCGATTTCCTCGATGAAACGACCGTCACGAGGATATCTTGAGTCTGCTACTACTACACGATAGAAAGGAGCCTTTTTAGCGCCCATTCTGCGAAGTCTGATTTTTACTGCCATTTTAGTTACCTCCGTAAATATATTTAAAATAATTATAAACCAATTGATATTGGATTAATACAAATTAAAAACCAAAAGGATTTTGACCCTTTACATTACCCATAAGCTTTTCTGCCATTTCGGGATTTTGCTGCATCATTCGACGCATTTTTTTGCTCATTTTCGGACCGCCCTTACCGCCGATTTGCTTAACCATTTTTTGCATTTGCTTAAACTGGGCAAGGAGTTTATTAACATCCTCAACCTGTTTGCCGCAACCTGCCGCAATTCTTCTTTTGCGTGAAGGATTGATGATTTCGGGATGAGAGCGTTCTTCCTTTGTCATTGAATAAATGATTGAGCGAAAACGGTCGAAAGCCTTCTCATCAATATCCTCATCCTTAATTTGCTTGCCGATGCCGGGGATAAGTTTAATTGTGTCCTTAAGCGAGCCCATACGCTCTATTTGCTCAAACTGGTCGAGCAAATCGTTTAAGTCAAACTTGTTTTTTGAAAGCTTTTTTTCAAGCTCGGCGGCCTTTTTCTCGTCAAGCGCAAGTTCTGCCTTTTCGATAAACGAAAGCACATCGCCCATACCGAGGATACGAGAAGCCATACGGCTTGGGTGGAATGCCTCGAGATTGTCGAGCTTTTCGCCGGTGCCGACAAATTTAATCGGTTTGCCGGTAACGGCTCTGACGGAAAGTGCGGCACCGCCGCGTGTATCGCCGTCAAGTTTTGTGAGGATAACGCCGTCGATACCCAAAGTTTCGTTAAAACTCTTGGCAACATTAACGGCATCCTGACCTGTCATTGAGTCGATAACAAGAAGAATCTCGTGAGGGTGGACGGTTGCGCGGATATTTGTAAGCTCCGCCATAAGCGCCTCATCAACATGAAGTCTGCCGGCTGTATCTATGATAACATAGTCATAGCCATGGTCCTTTGCGTATTTAACCGCTTCCTCTGAAATTTTGACAGGATTTTCGGTGCCCATTTCGAAAACAGGAGCGCCGACCTGCTCGCCGACAACCTGAAGCTGTTTAATTGCGGCGGGACGATAGACATCGCACGCAACAAGCAACGGTCTGTGGCCTTCTTTTTTTAGTTTAAGCGCAAGCTTGGCAGAGTGGGTTGTTTTACCCGAGCCTTGCAAGCCGCACATCATAACGATTGTAGGCGGATGGTTGGCAATTGCAAGCCTTGACTCGCTGCCGCCCATAAGTTGAGTTAATTCCTCATTAACTATTTTGATAACCATTTGACCGGGAGTAAGCGACTCCATAACATCGGCGCCGACTGCACGATCGGTTACTTTTTTTGTAAATTCCTTGGCAACCTTGTAGTTTACATCCGCTTCAAGCAACGCAAGGCGAACCTCACGCATTGCTTCTTTAACATCCGCCTCGGTTAATTTTCCCTTGGCGCGAAGCCTTTTGAACGAATTTTCAAGGCGCTCGCTGAGTCCTTCAAAAGCCAAATTATCACTCCTTAGCGAGATATTCCGCTATTGATTTAATTCTGACAACATTGTCGTTTATCTCTCGTGAAAGGCTGTGCTCGAGATTATATTCATAAATCTTGTCGGCACAATCCTTAATTTCGTTTAAGCTCTTGCTGAGTTCCGTGAATTTTGCCGCCAAACCGAGCTTTGACTCCATATCAAAGAGTTGAACCTCTGCCCTTTTGATTGAATCTCTGACGCCCTGACGGGTGATGCCCTCATTTTCGGCAATTTCGGAAAGGGAAAGGTCTTCATTATAATAAAGGTCTATGAAATCGCGTTGCTTTTGAGTGAGCATTTCACCGTAGAAATCGAGTAAATAGGCAACTTCAAGATTTTTTGACACACGCGTTTCCCCTTTCAAGCTTACATTTGGTGTAAAGCAAATTGCTTTGTAAAGTCGATTGTCTTTACAACGGTGACTATTATACTAAAAGCGGCGGCATATGTCAAGTTAAAATTTAAAAGGGTTGATTAATTAATAAAAAATGTTATAATCTTAAATACACGACTTTTGTATATCATAAGAGAGGAAAATATGAAATACAGTAAAAGTGCGACGATAAAATTCGCAGTTCAAAAATCACTGCCCGTTTTATTCGGTTATCTTTTTTTAGGGTCGGCATTCGGAATAATGCTGTATAAAGCCGGATACAATTGGATTTGGGCAGTAATAATTTCAATAATCGTATATGCCGGCTCGGGTCAGTTTTTGCTTGTGTCGCTGATAAGCGCAAAGGCAAATTTGCCGACGGTGGCGCTGATGACATTTTTCATCAACACACGGCATATGTTTTACGGCTTATCTTACATAGAAAAATTCAAGGCAGGCGGCTGGCGCTATCCGTTTATGATTTTCACGCTGACTGACGAAACATACTCGGTTAACTCGTCGATAATCACAATTCCGACAAATGTGGACGAACCGAAGGCTCGATTTTTAATCGGAGAATTTGACCATATTTATTGGATAATAGGCTCTGCACTCGGCTCACTTTTGAGCCAAATTGTGCCGATTGATTTTACGGGAATTGATTTTTCTATGACGGCGCTTTTTGTGGTTATATTCATTGATTTGATAAGAAATCAAAAGGGCAAATCGGGTATAATCGGCTCTATCGGAGTGTTTGCGGCAATAGTATGCCTTGTCATTTTCGGTGCAAAAAACTTTTTGTTGCCGGCACTCATTATTACGGTTGCAATACTTTCATCGTGCAGAAAGATTTTTGACACGGAAAGCGAGGTAGCCGTGAATGACTGACAGATACCTCATTTTAATGATAATAGTTGCGGGAGTTTGCACATTTGCGACGCGCCTTTTCCCTTTTGCGCTTTTCGGAGGCAAAAAAGAGGTGCCGAAATTCGTAAAATACCTCGGCAATGTTTTACCGGTGGCGATACTCGGAATATTGATTGTTTATTGCCTCAAAGATTTTGAAAACGGCGATATAAACTACATAATTCCGCAGTTGATTGGCGTTGCGATGACGGCGATTGTGCACATTTGGAAGCGCAACACATTGCTTAGCATAGCGGTGGGCACAATCGGATATATGCTTTTGATACATTTTGTATTTATATAACAAAAACATTATGTCATAAGCATTTATATACAAGTCAATAAACAGAAAAATGCCTTACAAGCAAAATCACTTGTAAGGCATTTATTATTTTAGCTTTGCGATTGTTACGCCGTCTTCGCCCTCGCCGTATTTGCCGAGGCGAAATTCGGATATATTCGGGTGGGTTTTAAGTTCCTCGGCTACGGCGGCACGCAGAGCGCCGGTGCCTTTGCCGTGGATAATTCTGACCTCATTCATTCCGTTTAAAACGCATTTATCAATGAAAAGCTGAAGATTGCCGATAGCCTCGTCAACCGTTTGACCTCTTAAATCAAGCTCTGTTTTGACATCGGCGTCGGCACGGGAAGTTGTGCGATAAAGACTGCGTTGAGGCTTAATATCCTTTTTCTTCTTTTTCTCGGTGAGCATAATGTCGGAAAGTTTAACGCGTGTTTTAAGCAGTCCCGATTTGACAAGGACAAAATCTTTTTTGACCTCGACAACCTCGCCCTCGCCTATGCCGCGGATAATAACGGCATCCTTTGGTTTCGGTATACGGGGGAGTTTATAATCATCGTCCCAATTTTCGGCAAGCTCTCTCGGGTTAATCAAATCGTCCATTTCACCGAGCTGATTTTTAATCACGCGGCGTGTTTTGCGCGCGATTTCTGTAGCATTTGATGAGGTTTGCTCTTTTTTGAGTTTTTCAAGTTCGAGCAAAAATTCGGACGATTGGCGTTTTGCCTGCTCGATAATTTTTTCTGCGGCACGCTTTGCCTGCTCCATTTCGCGCTCCTTGAGCGTTTTGATTTTATCCTTTTCGCTTTGCGCCTTTGCCTGAATTTTTTTGGCGGCGGCGGTTGCCTCCTCGGCAATTTTACGCTCATCATCGAGTGCCTGACGGGTTGCCTCGAGTTTATCGAGTATCGCCTCGAAATCGCGGTTATCGGAACCGACAATATTTTTGGAATTATCAATAACCTCCTGCGGCATACCGAGTCTTGACGCAATCGCAAGCGCATTTGACCTGCCCGGAACGCCGATTAAAAGGCGATATGTAGGGCTGAGCGTTTGAACATTAAATTCGCAACAGCCGTTTGTAACGCCCGGAGTGTCGAGTGCGTACGCTTTAAGCTCGGCATAGTGGGTTGTTGCGGCGATTTTTGCGCCTTTTTGGCGCAGATATTCTATAATCGAAACAGCAAGAGCCGCGCCCTCGATTGGGTCGGTGCCTGCGCCGAGCTCGTCGATAAGAACAAGTGTTGAAGTATCAGCCTGCTGCATAATATCAATTGTATTGACCATATGCGATGAAAAGGTGGAAAGATTTTGAGCAATGCTTTGCTCGTCGCCTATATCGACAAGGATTTTATCAAAAACGGAAATTTTTGACTCCGCACCTGCCGGAATAAGCAAGCCACACATAGTCATAAGCGTGAGCAATCCGATTGTTTTGACCGAAACGGTTTTGCCGCCGGTATTCGGACCCGTTATAACAAGTGTATCAAAACTTTCGCCGAGTGAAACATCAATCGGGACAACTCTGTTTTTATCAATAAGCGGATGGCGAGCCTTATGCAGATTAATTTCGCCGTCAGCATTGACAATGGGCTTGACCGCTTTCATCTTATATGCAAGGTGAGCCTTTGCGAAAATCAAATTAAGCTGTACGGCGGCATCGTAACTGTATTTTATCGACTCTGAGAAATTTCCCGCCTCAACTGAAAGCTCGTACAAAATTCTGCTGATTTCGTCGCGTTCCTTACCCTCAAGCACCTTAATTTCGTTGTTTGCATCGACAACCGAAATAGGCTCGATAAAAACAGTTGCACCGCTTGACGAGGTATCGTGGACAAGACCTGGAACATCGCCGCGGCACTCGCTTTTAACCGGCACGACAAATCTGCCCGAGCGCTGTGTGACAATAGCCTCCTGCAAAAATTTTGTATAGTGCGGTGAGCGAATCATAGCGTCGAGTTTTTCGCGTATTGAGGAGGATTTCGCCCTGATTTTGCGCCTTATATCCGACAAAAGCTCGGAAGCGTTATCGGAAATTTCGTCCTCGCTGATAATGCAGGAAATGATTTTATCCTCAAGATATTTATTGACCGTAATGCTGTCGAAAAGAAAATCAAGCGAGGTGCTGACGCCGCTGCAATGACTGCGCCAATCGTAAAGCACACGGATTGAGCGGAGCGTTTGACCGATTGTGAGCAGCTCCCTTTGATTAAGCGACCCGCCTGCCGCGGCGCGTGCAAGGGCGTTGTTGACATTGACCAATCCGCCGAAGGACGGAGCGCCGAAGCGTTCGAGCAAGGATGCGGCGTCCTCGGTTTGATTGAGCATTCTGCACACATCGCCGAAGTCGGTTGACGGCTTGACCTCGAGCGCAAGTTCGGCGGCATCGTCGCACGATGTTTCGTTTTTCAGCATTTGGAGCACTTTGTCAAGCTCCAATGTTAAATAATGCTTATTCATTAAAATAATCCTTTATAAAATTCCAATGTGGTTAATCTTGCATCCACTCGAGAGAGCAGATATTTTTCTGTAATATCGGAAAGAATTTGTATATTTTCGTCGCTGAGTTTAAATGAAAAGACCTTTGCGACATCGTCCGTAAGGCAAATATAGCGCATGGCGGTTATAACGCCGAGCGGAGCGGTGAGGGCATTGTTTCTGTAGCAATCCTTGCAATAAATACAGCCCTCTTCAATATCAAAATACATTATATCGCTTTCATATGTGCCGCAACGGTAGCACGCAAGAACATTAGGCATATATCCGCCGAGGCAAAGCATACGAAGCTCAAACGCAGATTTGACGATTTTTAAATTTTTGTCGCCCTTGCACAAGAGGTGCAGAGCGTTTAAAATGAGGCGCAGCATTTCGGGAGACGGCTGCTCCTGCGCGCCCAAGTAATATGTAAGCTGGGCAAAATACTGTGCAAGCGAGAGGCGTTCAATATCTGAACGGAGGTTGAAAAACACCTCAATCGGCGATGCATTGTCGATGACATAAGCATCCTTGCCCTTATACAAAGAAAAGTCGGCATACGCAAAAAGCGATGTCGATGAAACATTTTTATTTTTTATATTATTTGCACGGCGAACAAACGCTTTGACTATGCCGAAATCGGCAGTAAGGAGAGTAACAAGCCTGTCACTCTCCCCCACTGTTTGTTCCCTGATTACTATTCCCTTTGTTGTAGTTTTCATTCTTCAGCTCACAATCGGTGCTTTGAGAAGAAACACCTTGCTTATATTTCAAATAATCTTCGACTTTGCCGGAGAGTACAAACGCATTCCACAAATCATCCATAAATAACACCTGCCGATATTATTTTATCCTATGAAAAGCAAAATGATTTGTGCCAATTTAATCCAAGCCGAAATTGTGAATCAAGCCTTCACGGTTGCGCCAATCCTCTTTTACCTTAACCCAAGTTTGAAGATTGACTTTGATTTGGAAAAAGTTTTCGAGATCCTGACGGGCGAAGGTCGATATTTTTTTGAGCATTGCGCCCTTTTTGCCGATAACCATTCCCTTATGGCTTTCACGCTCGCAATAAATTGTTGCCTCAATATCAAGGATATCCTTATCGTCGCGCTCGCGCATTTTTTCGATTGAAACGGCAATGCCGTGCGGAACTTCTTTATCCATAAGGCGAAGTATTTTTTCCCTGATAATTTCTGCGGCAAGCACTCTTTCCGGCTGGTCGGTCAAAGTATCGTCGGGGAAAAAGTGCGGCGAATCGAAAGCGAGCTTATCCATTTCGTCGATAATTTCGTTTACATGCTCGCCTGTTGCGGCACAAACGGGTACGATTGCCTCAAAATCATAAAGCTTTGAGAACTGAACGATTCTGTTTAAAAGTTCCTCCTTATCGGAGAGCATATCAATTTTGTTGATGGCAAGAATAACAGGCACCTTGAGCGATTTAAACTTTTGGAGTAGCTCTTTTTCGCCTTTTTTGACATCGCCTTTTGCCTCAACGACGAAAAGGCACGCATCAACGCCGCCGATTGAGTCGCCGACAGCCTGATTCATTTTTTCGCCGAGTTTATTGTGCGGCTTGTGATAGCCGGGTGTGTCGGTGAAAACAAGCTGAATTTCGTCATGCGTGAGGACGCCCATAATTTTTGTGCGCGTGGTCTGCGGCTTTGACGAAACAATCGCAACCTTTTGACCGAGCATTTTATTAAGAAGTGATGATTTGCCGACATTGGGACAGCCGACAATTGCAACGAAGGCTGTTTTTGTCATTACTCGTCTCCCATATAATAGCTATTGTCGCGTTTGAGGCCGATTTTTGTCAAAACGGTTTCTTCCTTTTCACGCATATGTACCTCTTCAATGCCGCCCTTTTCATGGTCGTAGCCCAAGAGGTGAAGCATTGAATGAACGGTTAAAAAACCGATTTCTCTTTGAAGCGAATGATTGTAGAGATTTGCCTGCTCCATTGCTTTGGGAACGCTGATAACAATATCGCCCAAAAGTTTTGCGCCTGTATCGAGATTTGTGTCATACTCGCCGTTTTCGCCGAGCGGAAAGCTGAGGACATCCGTTTCTCTGTCAACATTTCTGTATTTTTTATTAAGCTCGTGAATCTGCTCGTTGTTTACGAAAGAAACGCTTACCTCGGCGTTATCGTGGAAATCCTCTTCCTGCAAGACAGCGTGACAGCAACGGCGAATGAGAAGCCTTATCCCTGTGGGAACAGCAACCTCTTTTTGCTCGTTGGAGATTATAACCTTTACCTTATCCATAACTATCTACCCTCTCCTTTATTATTCTGAACATTTTTATTGTTTTGAGCATTGTTTTCGTATTTTTCATACGCATTGATTATATCCTGCACAAGTCTGTGGCGAACAACATCCTTGTGATTGAATTTGACGATTTCAATATCATTGACATTTTTCAATATATTGAGCACCTTTTTCAAGCCGGACTGCTTGCCGTCAGGCAGGTCGATTTGAGTAATATCGCCGGTGACAACCATTTTTGAGCGAAATCCGAGACGGGTCAAAAACATTTTCATCTGCTCGGGCGTTGTATTTTGTGCCTCGTCTAATATTATAAAGCTGTCGTCAAGTGTTCTGCCGCGCATATACGCAAGCGGAGCAACCTCGATAGCGCCGCGCTCCTGATAGCGTTGAAAATTCTCCGCACCGAGCATATCGAACAATGCGTCGTAAAGCGGGCGCAAATAAGGGTCGACCTTGCTTTGCAAATCGCCCGGAAGAAAGCCGAGTTTTTCGCCTGCTTCAACTGCGGGACGGGTCAAAATAATTCGGTTGACCTCCTTGGCACGAAATGCGGTGACAGCCATTGCAACAGCAAGATAAGTTTTGCCTGTGCCGGCAGGACCGACGCCGAATGTGATTGTATTGTTATCAATCGCTTGAGTATATTTTTTCTGACCGAGGGTTTTCGGCTTGACCGGTCTGCCCTTTGCGGTGATGCAGATTGAATCTGTTGTCATTGCGGAAAGTTTGTCCTCATTGCCCTCGTTGACAAGAGAGAGAACATAGCGGACATTCTGCTCCGACAGCGTTTCGCCCTTATTTATAAGTGTGAGCAAGGAATTGACGGCTCTTACGGCGCGCGAAACATTTTCGGCATCGCCCATAATTTTCAAATCGGAGCCTCGCGAAACGATAGAAACATTGTATTCTTTTTCAATCATTCGTATATTTTCGTCAAACGATCCGAAAAGCGAAACCGCCTGCTCCATTGCTTCAAAAGTAATAATCTGTTCTATCATAAATTAACTGTTCTCCGAAAGCGTCGGTGATTTTGACGCTTTAATTTTTTCTATTCTTCTGTCCTCAACCTCCAAAACGGTGAACACAACGCCGGAATAATCAACAACGGCATCAACATCGTTTTGAGTGGGAACAAAGCCGAGGCGGCTGATAACGAAGCCTGCAAGTGTATCGTAATCGCCATCGGGGAACGAAATTCCGAGTGCGTCCTCAACATCCTCAATATCCGTAACACCCTCGAAAATATATGTATTTTCGTCGAGCTTTTGGATGCTTTCGTCCTCCTCGTCATACTCGTCCTCTATATCGCCGACAAGTTCCTCAATAATATCCTCGATTGTCACCAAACCCGCTGTGCCGCCGTATTCGTCAACAACAACTGCAAGCTGAATGCGTGTGTCGGTCATTTTTTCAAAAAGCCTGCCGCACGGTATCGTTTCGGGGACATAGAGCGGCTCGCGGATATATGCCTTAATATCCTCGTCCTTTGAGATTTCACAGCCCACAAATTTAAGCAGGTCTTTAACATAAATTATTCCCAGAATATTATCCAAATCCTCGTGAAAAATCGGTATTCTCGAAAAACCTTCATCAATAGCCGCTTTCACGACATCCATAATGCTTTTATCATCCTCAACGGCGATAATATCGGTTCTGTGCGTCATAATATCGCCTGCCGTAGTGTCATCAAACTCGAAAACCTTGTTTATCATTTCGCGTTGCGACATTTCAAGCTCGCCGTTATCATCATCGACAAGCTGTTTGATTTCTTCCTCCGTTGTGGAATTTTCTTTTTTAAAAAAGCGTTTCAGACCACCTGAGCCCATTTAGGCATAACCCTCCAATGTAATTTTATTAAGACAATATTATATAATATTTTTTTTAATTTGTAAAGTGGTGAGAAATATGTTAAAATCAAATACATAAATTTTTTATTTTCCGAGGAAATATTGAATATGATTGAAAAAATCAAAGAGCAAAATGTTTGGGATATTTTGAAGAATGACAATAAGCCCGTTGTGCTTTACGGAATGGGCTTGGGCGCAGAAAAGATAATGGACACTCTTGCACAATACGGCATTGAGGTGAGCGACATATTTGCAAGTGACGAATTTGTGCGCGGCCACTCGTTCAGGGGCTACAAAGTGCATAAATACAGCGAAATTTGCGAAAAATACGATGATTTTAATGTTGTGCTTTGCTTTGCGAGTCACATTGACAGCGTGATTGAGCACATCGAGATAATAGACAGTGAGCACACTGTTTTCGCACCGGATGTACCCGTTGCCGGCGGCGGATTGTTTTCGAGAGAGTTTGTTGAAGAAAATGACGATAAATTTGATTTTGTTTACAACAGACTTGCCGACGAGGAGAGCAAACGCGTTTATCTCGACATTTTAAACTTTAAAGTGAGCGGAAAAATCAAATATCTGCTGTCATCGTTTGCCGACAAAGACAAAATATACAGTGATATTTTAAAGCTCGGCGACGATGAAGAAATAGTCGATTTGGGCGCATACGACGGCGACACGATCCGCGAATTTTGCAATGCTACAGGTGGTAAGTACAAGCACATAACGGCGTTTGAACCCGATGCAAAAAACTACAAAAAGCTGTTAAAAAACACGGACTCAACGGAAAATATCGACTGTTTCAATATGGGCGCATGGAACAAGGACGACACGCTTATTTTTTCGACAAAGGCAGGTCGAAACTCCAAACTTTCGGCAGAGGGAGTAAGCGTTAAGGTAAAAGCGATTGACTCGCTTGAAATCCCTGCGACATTTATAAAAATGGACATTGAGGGCAGTGAGATGAAAGCGCTTGAGGGGCTTGAAAGAACAATCACGAAATACAAGCCGAAACTTTATGTTTGCGCATATCACCGAAACGAGGATTTGTATGCTTTGCCGATAAAAATACTCGAACTTTGTGAAAACTATACAATTTACTTCAGACATTCAAAATATATACCTGCTTGGGAAAGCAATTTTTATTGCGTTTAATACCTTAATATGGTATAATTAAAAATACTCTAAAGAGTGCGGAGGCACTGACTGTGTTAACTGTTATTTACGGACTTATTATAATCGCGGCAACATTTTTGGGCGCGTTTGTCGGACTCGGCGGCGGAGTTGTAATAAAGCCGCTGCTCGATTTAATCGGCAAATCGCCTATTGATGTCGTAAATTTTGTATCATCATGCGCCGTTTTTGCAATGAGCATAAGCTCGACGGCACAACACATAAAAGCAAAAACAAAAATCAATTTTAAACTGATAATCACAATTTCAATCGGTGCGGTTACGGGCGGTATTTTCGGAACGAAAATATTCGAACTGTTGCTTAACCGATTTGACAACGACAGGCTCAAGGGCATTCAGGGAATAATACTCGGAGTATTTCTTGTCGTTTCCGTTATATACATAAATTTGAAAAACGCAAAAAGTCTCAATATCAAAAATCCGATTGCCGTTGTTGCCGTAGGCTTTGCACTCGGCTCGATAGCATCGTTTTTGGGTGTAGGCGGCGGACCGATTAATGTTGCGTTTTTGGTATTTTTCTTCTCGATGACGATGAAAGAGGCTGCAATTTACAGCGTGGGAACAATATTTTTCAGCCAGCTGTCAAAACTTATTTCCACGGTAATATCGGGCACTGTGCCGCAGGTTGACGCCGTGATGATAATTGCGGCTGTCGTGTGCGCTGTTTGCGGCGGAATTTTGGGAGCGAAAGCAAATAAAAAAGGAAACGAAAAGACAATAAAAACAATTTTCACGGTTGTTGTTGCCGCAATTGCGGTTGTTAACTTCTACAACGGAGTAAGCGGCTTGGCGGCATAAAATCATAAACAATCCGTAATATTCGGGTTTAATTTATAATCACTAAAAAGGAGCCGAAATGAAAAAGAAAAACATAATTTTTTATTTCAGTGACCAGCAGAGATGGGACACTGTAAATGAAAAAGTAACACCGAATCTGATGCAACTTGCGTCAGAGGGCGTAAAGTTTGAAAACAACTTTACATGCCAGCCGGTGTGCGGTCCTGCGAGGGCGTGCCTGCAAACAGGCGTTTACGCTACGCAGTGCGGATGCTATTGGAACGGAGTTCCCCTTCCGAAAAGCATTGTTCCGCTTGCACACTATTTTAACAGAGGCGGCTATCAAACCGCTTATATCGGCAAATGGCACTTAGCGTCGGACAGATTGCCGAACATCGGCACACACTGCGAAAAAACGGCAGTGCCGAAAGAAAAGCAGGGCGAATACCAATACTGGCGTGCCGCAGATGTGCTTGAATTTACATCGCACGGTTATGACGGATATGTGTTTGACGGCGACGGCAACAAAATTGATTTCAAGGGATACAGAGCAGACTGCATAAACGATTTTGCACTTGAATTTCTTGAAAACAGGGACAAAGACAAGCCGTTTTTCATGTTTGTGAGCCAACTTGAGCCGCACCATCAAAATGACCACCATACATACGAGGGATATAAAGAAACGGTTGAACAATACAAGGATTACCCTATCCCGAAAGATTTATCATTCCTAAAAGGTGATTATAACGAAATGTACCCCGACTATATTTCGGCAATCAACAGGCTTGACTACAATGTGGGAAGGCTTGTTGACAAGCTTAAAGAGCTTGGAATATACGATGACACAATCATTATTTATTCAAGCGACCACGGCTCGCATTTCAAGACAAGAAACCTTGAATACAAGCGTGCGTGTCAGGACAGCGCAACTCACACGCCGCTTATTATCAGAGGCGGTGATTTTGTAGGCGGTAAGTCGGACACAAGGCTGACATCGCTTATCGACATTCCGCCGACACTGCTTTCAATGGCGGGCTTGCCTATTCCGCCGTCATATATGGGCGTTGACCTCACAAAACAGGTTAAAGACCCGAAAATGGAGCGCAAATGTGTATTTATGCAAATCAGCGAGGCATCAAATTCAAGGGCGATAAGAACAGACCGCTTCAAATACGAAGTTCGCGACGCGGCGATAACGGGATATGTTCATTCGCGCTCGAGAATATATATGGAAAGCTATTTGTACGACCTTGAAAAAGACCCGTACGAGATGCACAATCTTGTAAAGGACCCGAGATACGCAAATGTGCGCCGAGAGCTGAAATATCTGCTCAAAGAGCAAATGACAAATGCAGACGAGGAAAATCCGATAATTTTGCATGCATTGAAAGTGAGGAAAAAATAAGTGGAACAAAAGAAATATTTAACAATGAAAGAGCGCATATGCTTTACCGTAGGCGCTTTCGGACGCTCGGGAATATACACGCTTATGTCGATGTTCACCCTTGTGTTCTTCCAAAACGGTGCAGGCTTGACATTGAGTCAAGGCACAACAATCATTCTTATAGGCAGAATTTTTGACGCGCTCAACGACCCGGTTATGGGTATGATAGTTGACAGAACAAAATCTAAATGGGGCAAAATGAGACCGTATTTGCTTTTTGCACCGGTTCCGATTGCAATTTGCACAATTTTGCTTTTCACTGCTCCGTTTAAAGCAGGCTCTACGGCGGCGTTTGTATGGGCACTTGTAACATACATTCTTTGGGGTGTCGCATTTACCGTTCAGGATGTTCCGTTCTGGGGACTTTCATCGGTAATCACTCCGCTTGAAAGCGAGAGAACATCGTTTATCTCGACAGCTCGTTTAGGCTCAACTTTCGGCGGAATTTTGCCGGCACTTCTTGTACCTATTCTTTATCAGAGCAATTTGGGATACACAAAGGGCTTTTTCCTCAGCGGCGTAATTTTTGCCGTTCTCGGATGTGCACTTTCAATACTCATTTTCTTTGTATCAAAAGAAAGAGTGCCGAAGATGGACCACACTCCGTCATTCAAGGAAACATTTGTTGTTTTGGGCAAAAACAAGCTTCTCATCATCGTTATTTTTGCGGCTGTACTCGGCTCGACAATGGTAACGGCAAACCAATGCGCAGACTATATCGGCAACTACATCATCATTCAAAACTACACGGATTTCACACAGATATTCAAGGACTTTTTGCCGGGTGCGCAAAAGCTTCTTGTTGACAATGTTGACGCAAAGGCCGCATATGATTTTTGGATTCCGCGCGGAACTATTGTAACAACGCTTACGGTTGCAATCGGCGTCGGCATGGTGCCTGCAATGGCATTGTTCCCGATTATGAGAAAGAAGTTTTCGCTTAAGCAAATCTATATCGGCTCTGCTGTATTCGGACTTGTTGTTCACGCACTTTGCTATGTTGTAATGGCACACGATGTCACAAAGGTTAACATTTATGTGCTTTGGGTATTCCTTTTCTTGATGGGACTTCCGCTCGGCATATACAATGTAATCACATATGCGCTCATTGCGGACGCAGTTGATTACCTCGAATGGAAAACCGGCGAAAGGCAGGAGGGTGTTTGCTTTGCATTCCAAACTTTCCTTTCAAAAGTAAATGCCGCTGTGGCAACATTTGTATTCGGTCAAATTCTCGGTAGATCGGACTTCAAGGCTGTTGACAAATCACTTGTTGATATTGAGGGCAGACAAATTTTCTTCCAGCAATCGGTTGAAACGCAAAAACTGCTTATCGCCTTGGTAACAATTGTTCCGGCAATCGGATTTTTGCTTACAATTATTCCGATGTTCTTCAACGATTACACCGGCAAAACAAAGGAAAGAGCGCAAAAGGAACTTGAGGAGAAGCGCCAGGCAAAAATGCACGAAATGAGCGAGAGTGCAGAATAGCACACGCATATACAAATTATAGTAAAGAAGGAGAAAACATATGGTATGTCCTAACTGTAAAAAAGAGATTGACTCAAAATCGAAATTTTGCGAGCATTGCGGCGCGCCGATAAGCGCACAGCCGATTGAGGAGAACATCGCGACAGAGGCTCCGGCTCCCGTTGAACAACCGCTTGAAGTTGCTCAAGAGCCGACAGCAACGCCGATTGAGGAAAAGCCTGCATACGGTGCAGAAAATCCTTATTTCACCCCGATTGACTACATACCGCCACAACCGCAGGAGCCAAACGAAAAGCCGAAGAAAAAGAAAAACAAAAAGCTTGCCGTTATAATTTCGGTTATCGCGGCGGTAGTTGTAATTCTTGTTGCGGCATTATTCAGCTGGCAATACATCGCAAAGGCATCAGCAGGCAATATCAGCTATTATTTATGGAGAGAAAGCAAGACGGTTGAAAAACTTGTAAACACAGAGGCAATTGAGGACGCGTTCAAGCTTGACGATTTCACCGTTTCGGCAGATTTTGATTCCGACGATAAGGGCAGTGCGTACAAAAACTCCGTAAAGGCATCGTATGATGATGACAACAAGGAATTTGTAGGCACATACAAACTCTCCGACGGCGAAAGCGACTACACATTCAAGCTTTGCTACGGCGACAAAAAACTCGGCTTGTCTGCTCCGACAGATTTGACTTCGATGCTGTTAGACGAAAAAGCCACAGGCAAGAATGACACATATTATCTCGACCTTGAAGATATTATCGGCGATGACAGCTTATTAAATGGCACAATTGATGCAAGCGACATTCTCGAAATCCTTAAAGAAACAGAAAAGAAAGCGCTTGACAAAGACTGTGTTTCAACAAAAATCGGCGTTGTAAACGGAAATGTTTGCAACACAACGACAATCAAACTCACAGAGGAGGACGCGGCAAATCTTGTTGCGGAACTTTGGTCGCAGGCTAAGGAAAACAAACACTTTAAAGAATCGTTTGACAATTATCTTAAAGTTGCATTTGATACCGGATTGGCAGGCGATTATGACACTGTTGACTCCTTTAAAGATGAGGCATACAAGCAAATTGATGACAGCATAAAGGAAATGCAGGAAAACACCGACGATAAGAGCATTTATGAATTTTATGTAAGTTGCTCACTTTTCGGCAATGTTGTAAGCCGCGGCGCAAATATTTATTATGATGACGAGTTGACTGACAAGGTTGTTATCAATTCAAAATCAAACGGCTTGGAATTCACATACAATGACGATGACGATTACGAACTGAACATTGATTACACCGCCGATGTGACAAACAAATCAATCAACGGTGAAATTGATGTTAAGGCAGGCAGCAAGGATAAACACGACGATTTCAAGGTTAAATTTGAAAACATTTCCTGCGGCAAAGTCGGGGGCGTTGATGTGATTGTCGGTAAGTTGACGGCAAAAGGAAAAATAGACGGCGACGATTTTGATGCAACAATTGAGGCTAAAGACGGTGACAAATATTCGCTTTCAATCGACTCCAGCTCTGACGGTGAGGAACTTTTGAAAGAAAACGCAGAACTGACACTCAGCGATAAAGCCGATATGTCGAACTATGAAAAACCGAGCAGTGAAAATTCAAAGCCATTTAGCGATTTATTCCGCACAAGCGACTTTGCAAAAGATGACAGCAGCGATTTGACAAATAGCTACGATTTTGACTATGACCTTGACGAAAATGATAACACAGGCGATGAAATCACAGGCGGCGCAGACGGCTACACATCTGACTATGGCGAAGGCGATTTGTCAGACTTAGAAAATCATTATAACGATTCGTTAACCGGTAATTTCAGCGTACCCGACAATACAACAACCGCTCAATCAGATGCCGCATAAAAGCGACACATAAAACAAAACAACAGCGTGCAGAAAATCTGCACGCTGTTTTATTATGCGTTGAGCATTATCCGTATGGAATGTGCCCATTAATTATGCGTTAAATTTTATTCCTCGCAAATCAAAACGCCGTAGCCGCTTTTGCGCTTGTAAACAATTTTGGTTTCGCCGTCGATACCGAGATAAACAAAGAATGTGTGGCCGAGCATCTCCATTTGAACGATTGCCTCGTCATCGGTCATAACATGCGGTGAAATTGTTTTTGTGCGTGTAATATCAACGCTGTTATAATAAATCTCGTCAAAATTATCCATCGTTACATCGTCGCCGATTTCGTCGATAGCATCGGCAATTTCATCAATGCCGCCCTTGCGCTTTTTATCGACAAAAAATGTTTTGAGCTTGCGCAGTTTACGCTTTAAATCGTCAACAGCGGCATCGACAACAGGCTCGATTCTCTCTGCCCTTGCCTCGCCTCTGATAAATGAGCCTATATGCCTAACGGTGATGTCACACTCGTAATCATCACGCTCTTTAGTCAAAGTCACATCAAAGCGTGCATTTTCGGGCAACATTTTTTCAATGCGCTTAAGTTCGCTTTCAATGCCGTCCTTCGTGCCTTGCTTTAATTCAAATCCTCTTGCTGAAATGTTAATCATAAATATTACCTCCTTATAAAAGAGCAATGCTCCTTTATACCTATATTATACATTCACGGCGGATATAATTAAAGTATTGTAATGTGAACAAATTTTTGATATAATATTAATGTTGCCGATATTCAAAGGAAGCGATGCAATATGAACAATTCAATCAAAAAGTTTGACAACAAGGGCAAGATATATTCGAGCGCAAGACCCGATTATCCCGACGAAATGTTTAGGTATTTGCTTGACAACGGCATTATTGACAAAGACAGCATCGTTGCCGACATAGGCGCAGGGACAGGCATTTTTGCATTGCATTTGGCGCAATTTGTGTCAAAAATATACGCCGTTGAGCCAAACGCCGATATGCGAAAGCAGGCAGAGGACGAATATGCAAAACTCGGCAATATCAAATCAATAATCGCGTCGGCAGAGCAAACGGGGCTGAGTGACGGCTCGGTTGACATTGTGACAGCCGCACAGGCGTTTCATTGGTTTGACAAGGCAAAATTCAAGGCGGAGTGCAAGCGAATTTTAAAGCCGCACGGCAAAGTGATTCTTGTTTGGAATGACAGAGATACATCATCGCCGTTAATCAAACAAAATTTTGCCGTAAACAAGGAGCTTTGCCCGAATTTTAAAGGAAGCTCGAACGGATTTGATTTTGCAAACGAATTTGACGATTTTTTTGAAAACGGATATATCAAAAAAGATTTTCAAAACAATTTGAAATATGACTTAAATCAATTCATCGCAAGGAATCTTTCATCATCATATGCTCCGACGGAAAATGGCGAGAGATACAGCGAATACATTTCGAGGCTGACCGAAGTTTTTGCCGACTTTGAGGACAACGGAGTTGTTGAATATCCGTATATAACAAGTGTTTATTATTCAAAATGAAAATATAAATAATATAAAGCATCGTATTTTCGGGCGACCTCAGGTCGCCCATACGGTTTCTGTAATAAAACAAGCCTATCTGATGATAGGCTTGTTTGTTTTTTTATTTGCTGTATTTTTCGGCTTGGAGGTTGAACATATATGCATAGACTCCGTTTTTAGCCATCAATTCATCATGTGTTCCCTGCTCCGCTATTTTGCCGTGCTCCATAACATAAATTCTGTCGGCATTGACGGTTGTTGACAAGCGGTGCGAGATGAATATAACAGTTTTGTCCTCTGCAGCCTCCATCATCGCGCGGTTGAGATTGTACTCTGCTACCGGGTCGAGATTTGCGGACGGCTCGTCAAGAATAACATAAGGGCACTTTTTATAAAAGGCTCTTGCGATTGCAACCTTTTGGCTTTCGCCGCCCGAGAGCATAACCCCCTCGTCATCGAACTCGCGCAAAAGCTCGGTATCGACGCCGTTTTTGAGCGGCTTTGTAAATCCGCTGTGCGAAAGAGACTCAAGAACGCGTTTTTTATCCACCTCGTCGCTTAAAGCGACATTTTCGCCGACGGTGCAGGCGAATGTTTGAAAGTCCTGAAAAACGGCTGAAAAGCGTTTTTTGTGACTTTCAACCGTAGAAGATCGAATATCCCTGCCGCCGATTTTAATTGAGCCGTCGCTTACATCGTAGAGACGCAAAAGCAAATTTGTGAGCGTTGTTTTGCCTGCGCCGTTAAAACCGACGAGAGCAATTTTTTCATACGGCTTGATTGTGAGGCTTATATTGTCGAGCGTCGGCGAAGAATTGCCCGGATATGTAAAGGAAAGGTTTTCGATTTTGATTTCCTCCGGCGCGGCACATTCGCTTTCGGTTTCGCCGTCAAATATCTTTTTATCTGCATTTAAGAAACCGCGGTATTTTTCTATCATCTTGCCGCGCTCCTCAAACCTCGAAATAGCCCAAACTGTCAGGAAATTGACGCTTGTCGCAATTGAATATGCACCGTTGAAAACAGCAACAAAATCGCCTGCCGAAACGGATTTTTTAACCATTACGAGCCAGCCGAGATAGAGCGGCAAAACAAACATAAAGCCCAAAAGTTGAACGCCGATTGTCTGAATACAATAAAATTTTGTAATCTTGTCTTGATATTTAATATGGTTTTTGACAACATCGTCAGCCGCATCGTTGTATCTGTCGATAAGTATCGGCGCGATATTGTTCATTCTGACCTCCTTGGCATAATCTTGAAGGTAGAAAATACGCTCGAAATAATCGGCTCTGCGGTGATATTTTGTGTTTTCTGTTCGCCTGTCCATTTGCAGAGTGCCGATTTTACGGCTGAGTGGCATAAATGCGAAAATTACGGCAAGAATTATCACGAGGCACCACGGGTCGATTGTCAAAAGCACGGAAGACACGCTGATGAGCGACATAATGTTGCCGAAATACCAGCGAACAAGCGTCAAAAGTCCTTGAATGTTATCGCTTGACGATTCAATAGTCAAGATGAAGCTGTTATAAAATTCGGGATCGTCATACGATTCCAAATCAAGCGATTTTGCCTTTTCGTAAAGTTGTTTATTCAAGCCGAAATAAACTTTTTCTTTTTCGACATTCCACATAAACTCACGAAAAAGATACATAATCAAGCGGCTTAAAATCAGCGCGGCGGCTATAACGGCGACAGCGCAGACAATGCGTGACGCGTCCCTGTCGGTTGTCATAACATCAATAATATATTTAACGCCGAGAACGCTGATAAGACTTGTGGGCACTGTGTCGAGAAAGCCCCAGCACAGCTCGCCGATAACGAGGCTCGGCGAAATTTTGAACAAAAGTTTTACGAAAAAGAATATGTTTGATAAAATCGAATGATTTTTAGTTTTTGATTTATTTTTCATTACATCGCCTCCCCTTTATAGCTTGACGCTTGCAGGGCAAACATTTTTGAATACTCGCCGCCGGAGCGCATAAGCTCGGTATGTGAGCCGCTCTCGACAATTTCGCCGCCGTGGAGAACGATTATCCTGTCGCTCAACACGGCACTTGAAAGGCGGTGAGAAATATACAAAACCGTTTTGTCCTTTGTGACATCAATCAGATTTTCATACATTTTGTATTCGGCAACGGGGTCGAGTGCGGAGCTTGGCTCGTCAAGAATTGCAATATCAAAATCCTTGGCAAACAGCCGCGCGGTTGAAACCTTTTGATTTTCGCCGCCCGAAAGACCTGCGCCGTTTTCGTCAAACTCTCTTGTCAAGAGTGTGTCACCGCCGTCCTTGAACGATGATATTTTATCCCACACGCCTGCCCTTTCGAGAGCGGTGCGTGCTTTTTTCTTATCATCATCGTCGCAATCACGGCACATAACATTTTCATAAACGGACAGCGCAAAGTTTTTGTAATCCTGAAAAACAGTGCCGAAAGCGTTGCGGAGCGAATCGACATCGTACTCCTTTACATTAACGCCGTTGAAAAGCACCTCGCCGTCGGTTGCGTCATAAAATCTCAAAATCAGCTTTACAAGAGTTGATTTGCCTGCGCCGTTTACGCCGACAACGGCAAGCGTTTCGCCCTTGGTGAGCTTAAACGAAATATTTTTAAGCGTGTATTTATCGCTTGACGGATATTTGAAAGAAACATTTTTGAACTCTATGCTTTCAAATGCGCCTGCCTTTTTATCACCCGAAACGATTTTAGGCTCGTAGGCAAAGAAATCTTTGAGATTTTGAAAATATAGCGCAATCTGCGTAAGCTCATCAAAGCCTTCGACTACATGATACATTGATGTTCTGACAGAATTGACGGCAGACACAACAACGCTGAACGAGGAAACCGTAAGCGCGCCGCGCAAAAGCTCTCTGCCGGCAAAGGCGTATGTGCCGATAATGGGAATGAACTCCGACAAGAGCGTGATGAGCATTGTGTAGGCAAAAAGCGCAACGCCGTATTTTTTCAAAATCACGATATTTGAATCAATTGCCGCTTTAAAACGATTCATCAAAACGGCAAAAATGTTTGAGGTGCGCAAATCCTTTGCATAATCTTTCAGGAAAACGGTGCGCTGAATATACGCCTTGATACGGTTGTTTGAAGTCATTGACAAATCGCGCTTATATACGCATTTGCTCTTTGCGGTGTCGACGGCGAAAGCAAACACCGTCGGCAAAAGAAAAAGCAAATACACGGGATTTATCGCGGCGACGGTGCCGACAACAAAGATGAGCGACAAGATGCCGGACAAAAGGTCAGCCGCGTCATAGCAAATCATATCGAAATAGCTGTTTGTGACAACAAGAACGGCGCGCTGATATTTATCATAAAACGCAGGGTCCTCAAAGCACGAAACATCGAGTGAGTTTGCCTTTTTGAAAATCATATTGTTGATGATTTTGAGCACCTTTTTTGTTGCAAACTGATGCATGCGCTCGCCTGTCCACTCGGCAATTAAAATCAAAGACGAAAATGCGACAAAGGCAACAAGGTATTTGACATATGTGCCGAAATCGCGGTTGCCGTCGATAACTTCAAGCAGGATTTTCAAAAACAAAATGTTTTGAAGATACATTGAAAAAATGTTCCCCATAATTTGCGAAAGCAAATAGCCGAGGAAAAGGTTTTTGTCGCACTTAAAGCCGAGCCGCAGGCCGTAGACTATGTTTTTAAAGACGGGAACGCTGTTTTGTTCCCGAGTGATCGGTGTAATTCTCATATTGTTTCTCCTTTTTTCGGACACAAAAAAACCGTCGGTATTTCTACCGACGGCAAAATGTCCGTAACACTAATATTCCCTAAAGGCAAAATCACCCATTAAGGTCACACACATGCGCAAGGTCGGTAAAAATATTTAAGAAAGACTGATAATCCATATGTTCGGGGTACGGTCTGTAAGTTCTCATTTAATTTTACCTCCTTTGCTGAAATTTGATATTGCCATTGTAACAAAGCGAAATGTGTTTGTCAACAACTTTTTTGTCCCATTTTCCAATTATGTCTAAATTTGGATTTGGACGAAATTTTAATATATAAATTATAATTCATGCAAATTTTTTTAAAAATTTTGCAAAAAAATGCGGAAAGCAAACACTTTCCGCATTGAATTTTATAAATTGTTGATTTCTTCGACGATAGAATCCATATTATCCTCAAGCACTGCTGATGCGGCGTCGAGAGTTGACGGAGAGTCTGTTGAATCATCCTGCGACTGCTCGTTTGCAGATCTTCTGCGCGAAACAAGTTCGGCAAGAATATTCTCGTGCTCCTTATCGGTCATGGCATATTTAAGTGTCGGGATAGCCGACAAAAGCATGCCGATTGCAGGCGGAATTGAAATAAGGAAGAACATTGCAGCGGCATATTTACCTTTTCCGGTACCGCCGTCATATGTAATAAAGCTTTCGCCGTTTGCAATTGCTTTATTAAGAATATCTACATTTTTGCCGCTGTAGCCGACAATAGAATAAACTGCCGACGAAATGATTGTTGACAAGCCTGCGGCAAGTTTTGTAATAAAGCTTTGACCGGAGAAGAAAACACCGTCGGTACGAACGCCGTTGTAATATTCCTCATAGTCAACGCAGTCGGCAATCATAACCGATTGAAGGACATTGATACCACCGAATGCGGCTGAACCGAAGAGCATGCAAATACCGATAACGATTGACCAAACGGTACTTGTTAAATCGCCGCCTGATATTTTAAAGAAAACATAGATAAGTGCAAACGGAACTGCACCTGCGATTGAATAAAAATTATAAAGAGTTTTCTTTTCAAATTTTTTGATAAGAAGCGGAGTTATACCCATTGCGACAAATTGACCTACAAAAAGTCCGATGGCAACACAGCCGAGACCGATTAAAATTTTGAAATTAATCCCCGTAACCTTGCCCGACGCATCGGTAGCCAAAATGTTCATAATGTTGCCGTTTGCATAGTAATATGTAACAAGCGTCATTGCAACAATCATAAGAAGCTGAATTGGGCTTCTCAAAATGCCGGAGATAAGAATTTGTCTGAACGGCTTATTGCTGAACATAATTATGAAATTCTCTTTGAAAGTATAGCTTTTTTCGGACTTTTGAACACGCTCTCTCGTAGCAAGACCTGCAAATTCAAAGAGAATTGAAGCGACAACAGTCATAATAATAACTGTTATAATAAAGCCCTTTTGGTTTGCTTTTTGAACAAGTTCGGCATAATCGGGAGCGGATTTATCAAGTTTGTCGGCAAAAGCCGTGCCGAGAGCCTGCGCAATTTGAACAACAAGAACGCCGATACCGCCGACGCCTGCAACCATACGCGCAAGACCGAGTATTTTGCTTCTGTCGTTTTCATCCTCTGTCATAAGTGAGGTAATACCCCAAAGAGGAATATCGCAAACGGTAAAACACATTCCCCATGCAATATAGGAAACTGCCGCCCAGCCGATGATAAGCGCTTTTTGGGCAGATGTTGTAGCGTTTGCATAGTTGCCGTTAATAAATGTGAGTATGGTTACAACACCGATGATACCCGGGAAAATGATGAGGTAAGGGCGGCATTTGCCCCATTTTGTCTTCGTTTTATCAACGATTGTGCCCATCATAGGGTCGTTTATAGCGTCCCATACTCTGGCGATTGTCATTATCCAGCCAAGTGCCATAGCAGGCAGGCAGATAACATTTTGGAAATAGAAATAAAGACCCGTTGCCACAATGTTGTATATAAGGTTTTGACCGAACATACCGACCAAGTAGCCGCCAAGCTCTTTATTTGTGTAAGTTAATCTTTTTTGTTCCATTAAACTTACTCCTTTTCATAGCATTGCATTGTAAACTATTTTAACAGAATTGAAAAAGTTTTACAAGCATTTTTTGTATGTTTTAAATAATTACCATAAAAAGTACAAAAAAATAATAGACAAATGTTAAAAAAGCAGGATTGCCGTGCATTTTGACAATCCTGCTTAAAAGCTATATAACATCTTCCATAATATACTCTTGTTTCCATGTGCTGCGCGGTGATGAGCAATTAAAATCAAGAAGCTTTAAATTCTTAACATGGCGCGCCCAAACGGCATATGCCGGCAGGTTTCTGAAACGCCAAGCTTCGGGATAGACATCACTGTACTCGGGGATAAAGGCACGCTTGTCATAAATCTCCTTATAAGGCGCATATTTGATGTTGAAGTTTTTGAGAGTCACATTGGTGACATATTTTGTTTTTTTATTTTGAGTAAAGCCTGCAATGATGCACGGGATTTCGGCATTATCGGCGGTTATATTTTCGATAACTATGTTTTTAACCTCGCCGCGCATATCAAACGCATCGGCAGGTACAGAGCCGCCTTTTTTCTTTTTTTGCCCAAATTCGACGGCGTTTGCACTTTCGGCAGTGACCACTGCTGCTCTGTTGCGATTGCAAAGGCGAATAAACACAGGACAGGTTACCCTGTTCATCATAACATTGCGCACCGTGACATCGCTTACGCACGAGCCGTCGGCAGATTCAATTGCAATTCCGCTGACTGTGCCGGGATAAACATCCGTCATCAAAAACGAGCAATCCTCAACGAGAACATTGCGAATATCAAATGTTGTTTCTGTTCCGATTTTGAAAGCGTTGGCGCGCGAAATAACCTCGCAATTCATAATATGTATATTTTCCATCGTGCCGTGATTGCCGAGCCAGACGGCGTTTTTAATACAAATTCCGTCATCGGCAGTCGAAATAAAGCAATGCACCGCCGTCAAATTCGAAGTGCCGGCAATATCAAGCCCATCGGAGTTGGCTACATTGCGGTTGTTATTAATAATAAAATCCGAAATATTGACGGTGTCGCAATTTTCAATTCTGAATGACCAATGAGCTGCATTTTCGATTATAAAATTGTTGACCGTGATATTGCGGCAATTTTTGAAATAAATCGGTCCGCCGTATTTGCTCTCATGCGCAAAACGGATTTGCGCCCTGTAATCGCGGCGCATCTGAATGACATCAATACAGTCGGGGTGCTCCGTCATATTAGCGTCAAGCAAAGGCTTTCTCCCGAAATATTCGCCGTTGCCTTTGACTTTGCCGCCGCCGGTGAGGGTGATATTTTCACCGCCGTCGCAATGCAAAATGCCGAGGTGATTATATCCGACACCGCTTTTGTTTGACGAAAGAGAGCTGCCGTATTCGATAAAAAGAGTTACATTTGAAAGCAGAAAGACAGTTGTTGTGACATAATCGCCGCCGCTGACAAGCACAGTTCCGCCGGTTTCGGCAGCCGCCTTAACAGCAGAGTTAATTGCATCGGCATTATCATCCGAATTGCAGTCCGCTCCGAAATCGCGAATATCATAGACATTATCGCTCGGCACGCGCTGAAGTTTAATATACTCCTCCTGCGGATAATATGAAGAAAAATCATAATCATACACAAAAGGATACACATCGCCTTTGGTGATGCGCAAATCCTTGCCGAAAAGCAATGTTTTTAACTTGTCAACAGTATTTCGTCTGTCTTTCATAGCAATGCCCCGTTAAATTTGTCTGATTAAATCCTTATCCTTTCTTGCCGCCCAGGCGATATTGTATGAATGGTCGCCGACACGCTCAAGGTCCTGAAGGAGCTTTGTATAGATAACACCCGATGCTGTATGGCACTTCTTTTGGCGCAAACGCTCAACATGATTGTCCTGCGCCTGAAGCGTAAGTGCGTCGATTTCATCCTCAAGGAAATGAAGTTGATGCTCCTCCTCATCGGGGAGCTTTTTGTTTACAAATGCGCCGATTGCACGGTCGAAAAGTTCAAGGTCGGTTTGATAGATTCTATCAAACTCCTTGAGACCTTGCTCTGTAAAGCCAAGCTGATTTTCGAGTGCGTATTCGGTGCGCTCGAGAATATTAACGGCGTGGTCGCCGATTCTCTCAAGGTCGGAAATGACATGGAACAGCTTGCCGATATACTCGGAAACATCGCCGCGCAGTTCCTGCGAAGTGACTGTAACCATAAAGTCGGTTATATTGTGATTGAGCCAATTAATAAGCTCCTCATTATCCTTAATCGTGCGTTCGTTTGAGGTATCACTGTGTAAAAAGCCTTCGCTTGCGATAACAAAGTTTTCGCGCACAAGTTTTGCCATACGCTCAACCTCTCTGCCGATTTGGAGAACGGAGATAAACGAATTATCGATAACTTTTTTATCAATATAAGTAAAGCGGTGTGTTGACTCATGCTCTTTTGTTTTAACGATTTTTTCGGAAATTTTAACAATAACCGGAACAAACGGAAGCAAGAACACGGCGGTGACTATTTTGAATATAATATGAGCCGTTGCAACCTGAACCGAGCCGTTGTCGGAAAGAGTGGTAATCCACTGTGTATATTGCGGAATAAGGAGTGCAATCGGAGTAAAAATGAGCATTCCGACAAAGTCGAAGATGAAATAAATCCACGCGGCACGTTTTGCGTTTGTTTTTGCGCCGATTGACGACAAAAACAGCGGTGTAGCCGAGCCGACATTGACGCCGATAATAAGATAAATAGCGAAATTAAGCGGCATCAAGCCTTGAAGTGCGAGCACCTGCAAAACACCGATTGCGGCGCTTGACGATTGAAGAACCGAGCACATAATAATGCCGATAACAAGACCCAAAAGCGGATTGCTTGCGCTTGTGATAAAGCTTTGAAAAGCTTCGCTGTCCTTAAGCGCACCCATTGCGGAGTCGCCGCTCATATATTTTAATCCAAAGAAAAGAATACCGAATCCGAGAATAATCTGACCGATATATTTTTGCGTTTGTTTTTTGCAAAACATCGACATTATAACGCCGATGATAATACATATCGGAGCAATTGCCGAAACATCAATGGCAATAAGTATTGCGGTAACGGTTGTGCCGATATTGGCGCCGATGATAACGCCCGTTGCCTGTGCCAAATCCATAATGCCTGCATTCAAAAAGCCCATAAGCATTACGGTTGTGGCGGATGATGACTGAATAACCGCAGTGACAAGCACACCGAGCAAAAAGCCCTTAAATCTGTTTCGTGTGAGCTTTTCGAGGAGAACTTTCATTTTATTACCGGCAACCTGATTCAATCCGTCGCTCATATGGCGCATTCCGAAAAGGAACAGACCGAGTCCGCCGATTAAATTAATTATGTTACTTATTCCCATATACTACCTCTTTAAATAAATATAGTCCAAACTTTCACAGATATAGTATCTTATAAAATAAAGTAAAAGTCAAGTAACAATAATGTTAACTTTATGAAAAAAATCACCGCACGACCGAATAAACGGCGCAGCGGTGACGGTGAATTAATATTTATTGTGTACTTTTTCGGCAAAGCAAAGGAAATCCTTAAGCTGAATTTTTGTGCCGTCGTCGAGCACAGCGGTACCGCTCATTTTGCCGAAAACCTGATGCTGGTCGGTGACAATGATTTTTGCATCTACGAGCGCATTTCTGTCTATAATCGGGACAAAATCCATATCAAACCTGCCGTCGGACGATTTAAATGTCCACGGGTCGGTGAAATTGTCGCTGATATTGAAAACTATATCATCGAATTTATGGGCGACGCCGTCATAAAAAATGACATTTTCGCTTGCGGCGGAGGTATCGCCGAAGCCGTAGCCGATATTGAAGCCGAACGGCACGCCGTCAACCTGACCGGAGCCGGAACCCCAATACCAAACATTGTCATATGTCCAAACTCCCCTGCCCCAATCAAGTCCTGCAAAATCAAGTTCACTGTCGAGAGTAATAAGGCGACCGTCATACTCGATTTTGCCCGAGGCACGCAGGCAGTCGATTTTTTGATTGTAATAAAACGCTTTTTTATCCTCTGCCCACGGAGTGGCAATAACCATGGAATCCTGCGGCTCGTCGGTTAGTTTGACATTTGCACGCAAGCCCTTGCCGCCGTCAAAACCGGGATAATCGACGCGCAAAACTCTGTAATCGCCCTTATTCAAAAACTCCATTGCAAGCTTTTTGTTTTTGAATTTGACATCACCGACTGCGGAGGTCTGCGGAAGATTTGTTTTGCCCATGGTGAACGGCACAATAATCGAATCCGTATGCTCGGTGGCATTTTCAAGATTAACGATTGAAACGCTCGCCATGCCGAGATAGCTCAAATCCGAAATCGTAAGGCAAAGCGCAATTTTGTTTGAATGCGACATTACATAGTAATAATCCCATTCTTTGATGCGTGTTTTGCGTTTTTTAATATCGTTTCTGTCATAAATTTGAACAAGGCTCCTGCTCCAGCCCGGCTCAATCAAAGCGCCCTTTTCGTCTAAAAGGCGATGTGCGGTAACAACTTCGTGATTACGCATAAAAATCAGCCCCTTTGGGATAAATGTGGTGGATAGCTTGTTTATTACATTATGACATATTTATATGAAATATTCAACAGTATCTTCCTGTGTAATTTTTGTTTTTTGATTAAAAATTATAACAGCCTCGCGCAAATCGGGCGACGCAAGCGAATAGAGTTTTTCATCGAGTGAATTGAAATATTCAATCGGGACAATTCTGTTGTATTCAAACGGTTTGTCGAGAACTATTTTAATATCGCTCTCATTAAACGGCTCGGTGCGGTAGTACGGGTCGAAAAGATAGATATTTTTATCATCAATACCCGTAAACAAAACATAGTGCCACTCGTCATAAAAAAGGCGCACAACAGCAACGCCGCCGCGTTTTAGTGCATCGTTTACGCTGCTTGCGGAGCCGAGATAAACCCTGTCGCCTGCAAGATATGACGATGAAATAGGCATAATGCCGACCTTGCCGAAATTATCAAGCCAATTTGACAAAAACATCATAGCCGAAGTTGAAGTGCCGAGCTTGCCGGGTGCGCCGTCAAACGAATGGCAGTCAAGGCAATAAAGCATAACATTGCGCAATATTTCCGGGGGAATATCCTCACGCTCGAACAGATAGGCAACGGCGTTTAAAACCGAGGTTGGTCCGCAATCATAATCGGAAAGCTGATAGTGAAGTGGATTTTTCATAAGCAAAATTCCTTATTTCATCAGTTCAAGCGCAAGATTTGCGGCGTCGGTGAGCATTTTTGTTGTTGTGTACTCATTAACGCTGTGGCAATTATGCATGCCGGTTGAAACGACAAGACCTTTTATTGAATGGCCAAACAAAACATTGTTATCGCTTCCGCCGAAAGTTGACACAAGCTCACAGTTAAGAGAAAGTGATTTGCAGGCAGACGCAAACTTTTGACAAACGGGTGCATTTTCATCAACATCAAACGCAACAACGCATCTGTTTGACTCAAATTCGACGCTTGCGCCGAGTTTTGACGCGGCATTTTGGCAAATTGTTTTAACCTCGTCGAATTTAACATCGGCTGTTTTGTCGCAGAAACTGCGGATTTCACCTGTCACGGTGCACAAATCGGGCACAATATTTGTTGCCGTGCCGCCGTTTATAATGCCGACATTGGCAGTAACACCTTCGTCGATTGCGCCGCACGGAATTTCGGTGACGGCAAGAGCGGCAGCTTTGACGGCATGTATGCCGAGGTGTGAGGCAAAGCCTGCGTGTGCCGATTTGCCGATAAATTTTGCCGTATAAGAAAGAATTGTCGGCGCAGAGTTTGCGGCAGAGCCGATTTCGCCGTCTAAATCGAAAACATAAGCCTGTTTTGATTTGATTTTGCCGAAATCAAAAGCATTCATACCCCAGCAGTATTTTTCCTCACAGACCGAGAAAATAATTTCTATCGGCGGATGCGGTATATCATTCTCGACAATGCAGGTGAGTGCCTCCAAAATCGCAACAACGCCTGCCAAATCATCTGAACCGAGAACAGTTGTGCCGTCGGAGGTAATTGTTCCGTCAGAATGAACAACAGCCGTTTTGCCCTTTGACGGCTCGACCGTGTCCATATGAGCGGCGAAAAGAACACTCTCTCCGTCTGTTGTGCCGTCCAAATAAGCATAGAGATTGCCTGTTGTGCCGCCGATTTTTTCACCTGCGTTATCCTCAACGGCATCAATACCGAGATTTTTAAGATATTTTTTTATATATTCACAAACGAGTCTTTCATCAAGCGACGGACTGTCGAGCGACACAAGCTCCTTGAAATTTTGCAAAATTCTTTTTGAATCAACCATAATATCATAACCCTTTCAACCCAAGAAAAAACGGGCAATAATGAAAAAGGCAGGTTGCCCTGCCGCCGAGCCGAGCGAATTGACTCGGTTGAGTGAGTGAAACATTTGCACACAAAAGCGCAGCTTCACCCGCAAAATTAAATTACATATTCATAAGAATACATTTCTGTTTGTCTGTCGATAATGTCCTGAAGCGTGATGCTGTCGAGATATTCGTTGATGACCTTATTCAAACCCTGCCAAACGGGTAAGGTTGCGCAGGAATCGGCTCTGTCGCACTGCATCGGATTTTGGTCAAGACAGGCAACGGGCGCAAGGCCGCCCTCGGTAATACGGAGAACATCGCCGACAGTGTATTTATCCGGTGATTTTGCAAGGCGATAGCCGCCCTGATAGCCACGGTTTGTTTTGAGAATATCCGGCTTATTGAGCATTGCAACGATTTGCTCGAGATATTTTTTTGAAATTTCCTGACGAGCCGCAATATCCTTTAGCGAAACATAGCCGTCATGTTGGTTTTCGGCAAGGTCAAGCATCATTCTTAACGCATAACGCCCTTTTGTTGAAATTTTCATTTTATCAATCCTTTTGAAAAACTTTATAAATATAATATACCACCATTTTGGTAGGTTTTCAAGGACTTTTTGAAATTTATAAAAAATAAGCGCAAAAAAGCAGTGCAAAACATTTGATTTTACACTGCTTTTGAGTAATTGTAATTATTTCATACCGGAATGTTTAAAATGCAATTCGCGCATACCCTCAACCTCATCGCAAATAGGTTTGAGGTTACAGGCGGCGCAATCGAATTTGATATTTTGCATGATATGATTGAGCGTTTCTGTAATGTCGTAATTCTTTGCCGCGAGTTTTTCAAGCCGCTTAAAATCGACCGATTTATCGGTGATATAAACGATTTGAACAGCCTTGACCGCTTCGTTCTCCTTATATTTTTCAGCGAGAACGGAGCCTGCTTTTTGAAAATCAAGACCCTGCGACAGCGCGGATTTTGAAACGCGTATATTTTCAATATGCGTGCCGGACGAGGTGCGAATCATATATCCCTTTGGGAAATAATGATATTTTGCATACTCGATTTTACGAATAAGGTTATACGCCTTTTGGTCGTCGCCGACATCATCGGTTTGAATAAACGAAATGCGGGCAAATTTTGTATCTGCGGTGATTTCGTCCAAGTCCTTGCCGATAACAATTATTTTATCTCCGTTGAGCGGTTTGTCGCTTACAAGATTAAAGCCGACGCCCTCAAGCTCAAACGCACAGTCGCGGTGCAAAATAAGCTCGTTTTTGCCAATGTCATGCCACAAATCCGACAAAGGATATTCGCGCTTTTGAAGGGGTGCCAAAATATCGTTGACATCCGAAATCAGAGAATCAAAAAAATTCATTAAAGTTTTCTGTCCTTTTCGAGATTGTCATAATGCGGCTGAACGGCATCGTAAAACTTGCGAATAAGTTTCATATCGAGATTGAACCAATAAATCGCAAAGGTTGCGCCGAAAAGAGCGAGAAACGCGGCAAAAAGTTTGCCTAAAATTTTAAAAAATTTCATATTGCACCTCTTTATTAATATGCTTTTGCAAGACCCTTTTGTCTTGCATATTCTGCGGCGCCAAGAGCACCCATAAGCTGTGGGTCGATTGCAAGGTCAACAACCTTGATTTTCAAAACCTTTTCGATAGCCTGCTTCAAGCCGTCATTCTTTGCACAGCCGCCTGTAAGAGTAATGCTGTCGGTAGCGCCTGCCTTTTTAGCCATAACAAAGCAACGCTTTGCAACGGCAAGCTCGATGCCTGCGGCAATTTCGTCCATAGGTTTGCCCTCGCCTACAAGCGAAATAACCTCTGACTCTGCGAAAACGGTGCACTGAGCGGTAATCGGAATTGTATTTTTTGCTTTCAGTGACAGCTTTGAAAACTCCGGAAGTGACATTTCAAACGCATGAGCCATAGCCTCAAAGAATCTGCCTGTACCTGCCGCGCACTTATCGTTCATAGCGAAGTTTTTAACTGTGCCGTCGGTGTCAATGGCGATGCCCTTAACATCCTGACCGCCGATGTCGATAATGGCTTTAACGCTTGGATTTGTAACATGAACACCCATGGCGTGACAGCTGATTTCGCTGATATTTTCATCTGCAAAAGGAACTTTGTTTCTGCCGTAGCCGGTGCCGATAAGATAAGTAAGTTTTTCGGGAGTCAAGCCCTCGACTTGGTCGCAAGCGTCCTTAAGTGCGATTTCAGCCGACTGAACGGGATTGATTTTACTTCTGTTTGTTATATCGGCAACCATTTTGCCGTTTTCATCTAAAATAACGCATTTTGTATATGTTGAGCCAACATCACAACCGCCGAAATATTTCATAATATTCACCATAACCTTTCGGAAAAATTGAAAATAAAGTATGATTACCACGCGAGGGTATCGTCAAAATCAACAAGAGTTGGATCAACCGGCTCCTCTTGGAGAACGGTGGTCATATACTTGTTGATATGCTCACGCATATCGCGGCGTGAAATTGTGCGCGGGTCCATAAGGTCCTGCGGAACCCAAATGAAATTGATGCCGCGCTCTCTTGCCTGATCGTCAAAAATACCGTTGAGACCGTCCATACCTTTGCAGGAAATCTGCTCATACATAATAACGGTGTCGGCATTATATTCCTCTACGATACGCCAAAGCTCATCAACAACATTTTGATAACCGCCCTTTGTATGCTTACGCATTGTTGTGCGCTGAAGGGTTTTTGCGTAGGTGGCAAGAGCCGCCTCTTTATCCTCGGTATCGTATTTAATATAGGAAATCATTGTTTCCATGTCCATTACAACATTGATGCCCCAGCAATTTTCAAGCCAGTTTGCAAGGCTTGTATAATAGTTTGCAGGACAAGACCAAACAATTGCTCTGTGGCGCATTTCCTTTGAACAAGGAGTTTTCTTCTCATACGCTTTAAGCATAATGCGGTTTACCTTTTTATCAATTTTAAGAAATCGCTTATCCATACCGCCCGAAATGTGGAAATAGAACAAGCGGTAAAGCCAAAATGTTGCACCTGTCATTTGGGGATAATCGGTTTTATTGACATCCCACTTTTGAACTTCGTAATCGAGCTGTTTATTGTAATTTTTCATTGCGGCGAAGAATGCGTCCCAATCGAATTTGGTATTCATTTCGCGCTCGATAAATTTGATGCACTCCTTAACCTCTTCAACGGCGTATTCCTGTGCCTCCTCCTCATTATAACGGAGAGGAACATTTATAACATGGGTGGGAATATCAAACCGTCTGTCGATATAAGCGGAATTCATAACCGAGCCGTCGCACGGCATATTGCAGGTAACGGAGCACTTGCCGACGATAGGATAATCGTCATTAATCGCAACGCCTGCCTCAGCAGACGGAAGCGGACAAACATCGGCAGGAACGCCGTAGCTCTCTGTAATATCGAGATAAGGGGGAGTGATATTTTGGTCAACCATTGAGGAAAGGAAAATCGGAATGGTAGACACATGATTATCCTTTAATCCCGGGAAACCTGCCATAAGCTCCGAAGAAAAAATTTCGTCAACATTGACTGTTTTATCTGCCCATTTTGAATTTGGGTGAAAATGCTTATCGTTTGCAAGGAGAAAATTAATCATATCCGTTGTGGGCTTAACAAGTCCGTTCATATGGAGATGAGTCATTTTCAACTGCGGACCGCGCAAGCCCTCGGTGTGGCGGTCAATCCAAGCGGGAGCCGAAAGATAGCTAGCCATCCAACGATAATTCCAAAGACCCTTAACCGTTGAAACGGGAGCCTTTGCAACCATTACGCCCATATCTTTCCAAGTTACGAGCCATCTGTAATAGTCGTAAAGCGTGTCGGCAATTCCGCGCCACTCTCTGTGCTTGAGAAGACCTGTTTTATCCTCATGCAGTTTGCCCAAATTTTTTGGCTTGTTGCGCCATAATTCTTTGAAATTAATCATTTACAGCCGCCTCCCTTGCCTTTTGTGCTTTTTGGATTTTCTTTATTTCAAGGCTTTCTACGAACGCCTGAATTCTTGTTCTTAACTGACCCGACGCATTTGCCGTGTACTGTCTGTCAACGGTGACGGTAGGAATGCCGTAGTCATTTGAAACGATATGCGAAGCAAGTGCTCTTTCGTAGCCCCAATACTCGCAGAACTTAAGCTGTTCGTAAATTACGCCGTCGGCATGATAATCGTTGACGAGCTGACGGACATATTCCTTTCTGCCGACAACCTTATCATGGCTCATATAACGCGGACACTGGCTTGTATGCATATAGTGAAGAATGATTTGCTCGAGAACATCGCCGTCATCGGTGAGTTTGATTTCCTCTCTGCCGGGGAGCGAGCCGTAACAATATCTGTCGGCAACAACGAGAGCGCCCGACTCTTCCATAAGCTTTGTAAAATCGGGGTCATCCATTTCAGAGCCGACAACAACAACCTTTGCGCGGAAATTCTTTTTAATATCCGGCTCGCGTGTTTTAAGTTCCTCTGCCGTTTCTCTGAGCTTATCTATAATAAGATACTTAGGACAAACATAAGACACGAGGTTGATAACATGGAACTCGTAGCCGGTTATGCGCGGATTATCCTCTTTTCTGTATTCGCCTATTTCGGTAATAAGGCGGCAAACCTCGTTATGCTCCTCAACTGCCTTGCGCATTGCATCGTCGCTGATGTCGATGCCGTAAACATCGTGAATTTTGTCAAGCAACTTGATTTGAAGCTGTTGCTTAAAGTGCTTAACGGTGTGCGGCATAATTTTGAACGGAACATCCGCGATTGAAACAAAGAATTTCGGATTGTTTACAAGATTGAGAAGCTCGAAATGCTCATAAGCACGGTTCATTTCGGAGCAGGACTCCGAGCCGATAAGAGCATCGAGATAATTATAACCGCCCTCAATACCGCGCTCAACAAGTGCCTTTGAATAGCCGCAGAGATAAGAACTCATATAATATGTAGCAATATCAAGCGAGCCTGTACGCGGTGCGCGTAGCCTTGTGCCGAAACAACCGGGTAGGTTGAGCAGCACCTCGGGAATATGGTAGCAAGTGTAGCCGAGAGCAATTTTGCCGTCTGCCTTTGCCTGCTGTACAAGCTCGTTATTTGCCTCCTGAAGCAAATTTTCAAACTCGATTAAATGTTTTAAATCTTTCATAAATCTTACCTTCTACTCCTTTTGCCGAGCTAAATAATATCTATTTTTTCAAGTGCCTCTTTAACACCCTTTACGATATTTGAATCATCCGGGAGTGTTGTGATATTTTTGCCCTCAATATCAAACACAGCAAGGTTTGAATCGTTTTGAATATAAGCCAAAACGGGGATGTCGTTTGTATTGATGTAAGGAATGACGCTTTCATCGGGGAGTCTGTTGATGATTACGCCGATTTTTTCATACATAACAAGCTCGTCGGCAACCGATTTGATGGTTGAGATAACCTGTGTTCCCTTTTTGCTTGCGTCGCTGACAAGAAGAAGGTGTGTAACCTTTTCCATAACACGGCGGTTGATTTGCTCAATGCCTGCCTCACCGTCGATAACAACATAATCAAAATCGTTTGAAATAAGGCTGATAACCTCTTTCAAATAAGAATTGATTTTGCAATAGCAACCTGCGCTTTCCGGTCTGCCGACTGCTATAAATGCAAAGCCGTCGGTTTCAACGAGAGCGTCGAAAATTTTGTATCTTGCGTCGCCCAAAAGCTCGATAGCGGCTTTTGTTTGACCGTCCTCAACAGTTTCCACAATCTCCTTACGAATATCGTCAATAGTCATTTTGACATCAATACCGAGTGCTGTCGAAAGGCCTACAGCCGGGTCGGCATCAATTGCAAGAATTTTTTTATCGGGATATTTTTGAACAAGCAGTTTAACGATTGCGGCTGAAATTGAGGTTTTGCCTACGCCGCCTTTGCCTGCAACAGCAATTATTTTTGCCATACGAACACTTCCTAACATTGTTAAAATTATAACGATAAAATTATATCAAATTACAAATTGATTTTCAATAGTGAAACTCTACAATCGGCAAATTTTGTCACTTTTTGTTGATACAACGAATAGAATGTAATGTGCGCAACAGAAATTGTTAGAATTTGAGCGCACAAATAAACTAAAGGAGGCAGTCAATATTACTATTTACAACGCAAACGATCGAATGGGGTTGACGCGCTGTCCGTGTCCGCCAGCACCGCCTTGTCCTCCGCCGGCACCGCCTTGTCCTCCGCCTGCGCCGCCGTGTCCGGGCGTTCCCGGTCCGATAGGGCCTACGGGTCCGATTGGTCCGACGGGACCGCAGGGTGTTCAGGGTATCCAAGGCTATCCCGGTCCGCAGGGACCAACCGGTCCGCAAGGCATACCCGGTCCTGACGGTGCGGCAGGTGTAACCGGACCGACCGGTCCGCAGGGTATTCCAGGTCCGGCAGGTGCTACGGGCGCCACAGGTCCGATGGGTCCGGCAGGTGCTACAGGCGCAACAGGTCCAACCGGTCCGACGGGTCCGACGGGTGCCACAGGTGCGACGGGACCGGCAGGAGAATCGGGATTAAGCTCCTACGCAACATTTTATGCACTTATGCCGACAGACAACGCAGTAGCTATTGCGCCGAATGAGCCGATTGATTTTCCGACAACAGCAACGAAAACAAACGATATAACCGTAACTTCTCCGTCGGTATTCACGGTTACAACGGCAGGCAATTACCTTGTAATGTTCCAAGCAAGCACAACCGAGGGCGGTCAGTTGCAACTGACGGTAAACAACACGCCGATTGCATACACCACGGTGGGCAAGGCAGGCGAAAACACACAAATCGTCGGATTTGCAATATTACCGCTTGCTGCGAATGATGCAATAAGCGTTATCAACCCCGGAACGAGCACAACCGCCATCACGCTGACACAAAATGCAGGCGGCGTAAGCGCTGTTGCGGCACAGCTTGTAATCGCCAAACTTGCATAAAAGCCGATGATAAGCATTTTGGGGAGACTTATTGACGGCAGAGGGGAGGCAACTCCCCTTTTACATATTTTATGAGGTGAGAATATGAAAATATATGTTTATGCAATATGCAAAAACGAGGAGAAATTTGTGCGCAGATGGATGAAATCAATGAGCGAGGCGGACGGCGTTTTTGTTGCCGACACAGGCTCAAGCGACGACAGCGTAAAAATTTTGAGAGAGCTTGGCGCGACGGTGAGCGAAATCGAAATCAATCCGTGGAGGTTTGACGAGGCGCGAAACAAATCGCTGTCGCTTGTACCCGACGATGCGGACATTTGCGTTTGCACCGACCTTGACGAATATTTCAACGACGGCTGGCGAACGGAGCTTGAGAAAAAGTGGCAAAAAGGCATAACAACGCGTGCGAAATACAAATACACATGGAGTTTTAACGAAAACGGCACGCCCGGTGTTTCATTTTGGTATGAAAAAATACACGCTCGGCACGGTTTCAAATGGGTGCACCCTGTTCACGAAGTGCTTGAATACAGCGGCGATTTGCCCGACAATTATGTGATATGCGACAGGATAACGCTTGAGCATCACCCCGACAAAACGAAATCACGCGCTCAATATTTGGAACTCCTTGAAATGTCGGTTGAGGAGTCGCCCGACGATGACAGAAACATGCACTATCTCGGCCGTGAATATATGTTCAGAGGACGGTGGGACGATTGCATAAAAACGCTGACACACCACCTTGAAATGCCGAGCGCAAAATGGAGGGACGAACGCGCGGCATCAATGCGATACATCGCAAGGGCATACAAGGCAAAGGGCGATTATTACAACGCAAAAATTTGGCTTTTCAGGGCAATCGGCGAAGCACCGTATGTGCGCGAAGGATATGCTGAACTTGCGTGGCTCGGATATGGCACAGGCGACTACGAACTGACATACTGTATGGTGAACGAAGCGCTGAAAATAAAGGAAAAGCCCGAAACATATATAAACGAGGATTTTTGTTGGAACTATTCGCTGTATGATTTAGGTGCAATCGGAGCATACAACATAGGTCTTTTTAGCCGTGCCGAGGAACTTGAAGAGCAGGCGGCAAAAATGAGCAATGACAAAAGAATAAAAAACAATCTTGAAATAATAAAAAGCAAGGCGGCAAAAGGTAATATCGGTGGGTGACGGAGCATAAATTTTTGTAGCAAGCGTTTGGAGGAATTGTAATAGAAAAGTTGAAAAAATTTATCAAGAATAAGGAAAGAGCGGCAATTGCAGTGACGGCATTAATCATCGCCATCACTTTGATTTGCGGCATTTTTGCGCAAAACGAAAACGCATTCGGAAAAAGTGAGCCGTCGCGCACAGCGTTGAGATGCGAAATCGGCGGCAGTGAAATTATACCGAGCGGATATAAAATCAAGGACAGCGACACGATAACGGTGTCGGTAAAAAAATGCGACTATGACAAAGCAAAGCTCATATTCAAAATAAGAGGCGGCAGGGTTGACACTTTTACAAAAGGCAAAGTGATATGTCGCAGTAAAAAAAGCGACAAAAATTATATGGGAGAATACTACTATATTGCGGATTTATACGGAGCAAAAAGCGGCGATGAAATCAATTTGAGAATAATCGCCGTTACGGACAAATGCACAATTGAGTCGCCGATATACATAACAACAATAAATGATTTTATCACCGAATTTTTCAGCGAAAGAGCATTTTCGCTCGCCGTTATGATTGCGGCGGATTGTGCGGCATTGTTTTATTTCGGCGTGATAATTTTTTACATCATCAAAAAGAAAAAGCGCAGAACCGACGCCGCGTATAAACTCGCCGCGGCGACAATGCTTGCGCTGTATATTTTTTGCACCGAAGGCTTTTACCAAGCGGCAGGATTCGGATTTGGTGCGGCATACTTTTTGCGATATTTCATTTTGATGAGCGCACCGATTTTTGCAATGCAAACACACATTAATCTTGTCAATAAAAAACGAGGATATAAAACAATGCAATATATAAACATATTATATTGCGTTTTGAGGTACATTTTATTTTTCGCCGCTAACATTGCACTTGATAAATGGTCGGCAATAACCGTTTTGATTTACGCATTATACGTCAGCATAATATTATTACATTATATAATGCGGGCAAAGGAAAGGGTTAAGGCGCTGATTTTGAAAAAATCACTCGGCTGCATAGAAATAGCTAAAAATGAATAAACTGTTATGCCGTAACAGGTAATTAATATTATTTTCACAATAGATTTATAGTTTATTCTTTTGCAATTCGCAATTATGCTGTACTATGTAGTCAAAGGTTAGCAAAAGAGTATTTGCAGAAAGGAAAATGAAAATGTTAGACTACATTTCAGGACAAAAGGGAACAGGCAAAACAAGGATATTGACCGAAACAGCCGTTTACACCGCAGAGCAAAGCAAGGGAAATATTGTGTTTGTTGAATACGGCAGCAAGCTTTCAAAGTTTCTCCCCTTCTCTGTCAGACACATCAACCTTGACGATTACGGCATATCGTCAGCCAAACAGCTTTATGGCTTTTTTGCCGGACTCTGTGCCGCGAACTATGATTTGACAGACATTTTTATTGACACCACAAATTGCAAAGGCTTTTGTGAAAATTCAAATATTGACGATTTTATTGATATTTTGAAAAACCTTTCGGACAGCGTCGGAGTTGATATTCACCTTGCACTGAGCGATGAATACAGTGAGGAAATATCGTACACCGATGTTGCATAAATCAGCTTTCTACTTTTCTTTCCCCCATATTTACAAAGACCGTGAGTTTTTAAGCCCACGGTCTTTGTACTTTTTATATTCAATTTGTTTTATCAATTTCGTTCACAGCCTCGTCATGAAGCTTTTTGCTGAACCTTTGATAGAAATAGGAAATAACAATAAGCATTGCGCCGAATGCAAAGTATGACGCGATTTTCCACCCTGAATCGAGATGCATTGTATCAACAAAGCAAAGCTTTGCAATGGCACAAAGAATAATCACAAGACCGCCCGAACGAACAACGGTGTACCGCTTTTTGAATCCGATGAAAAGCAGAGCGCACGCAGACACGATATAAATTCCGCTGAGAACAACGCTTGAAAACGCAACATTAAACTGCGACATAAGAATTGAGGTGATTTGCATCAAAGCCGAAATTGAAATAGCCGCAGTGTAAATCCACATTGCGCCGTGTGTGATATTGAGCAGACTGCCCACCGAATTTGCAAAAAACAGTGCAACAATTATATTGACTGCGATAAGAAAACCAATATTCACGGCGACAAGCGCGGTTGACTCAATCGGTTTGCCGTAAAACTCGTGAAAATCGTTGTAGCTGTTAAAGATGTTCAATACAAGCGCTGTTATCGGAGCGAGAACAACGCCGACAATGTTGCTAAAAATGACCGTTGCCTTGCTTTTCAAAATGCCGACGCGGATAATTACCGCAACGGCAACCGCAATCAAAATCATTAACGCCGCAAACAAAAAATCGCTGTAAACGCTGACTGCGGGGCTTTCGACAACATATGAAAGAAAACTTTTAACATATAAAAAAGTTGAAACGCCGAGCCCGATTTCAAGCAGGCGATAAGGCTCAATATTCTTTTTGTCCGAAAGCAATGCGACGATGCAATACATCCAAACACAGGCAACAATAACTCCGAATGTCACAAGCGTGAGCACTGTGCCGAGTTCATCGGACAAGTACAGGCTGAATGCAAGAATAGCAGAAAAAATTATTGAAGAAAAGCCGACATACTCTGTCGCTTTGATTTTTCTTTGGATACCAAGAACGGCGAGCACCGCACCCTCAAACGTCCATGCAACGGGACCGTAAATCAATCCGAACATATACGGAACGACAAGCATTGAGAAAACGAGCGCACTCAGCGACAAAAACGAGGTTGAAGCGTTTGATTTTTCGTCCTTTTTATGAGTTGATTTCAGCATAAGCACGGCATAAATCAACGCAAAGAGGAGAAAAACAATGCCGACATTTCTGTTTGCCACGCCCTTTTCAAAGCAATTGTGAAGCGTAATGCTGACCGAAACCGCACCGCTGACGGTATTGAGCGCAAGCAAAACCAAATCGCCCATTCCGATTGGCTTATCGGCAAAAATTTTAACGGCAGGCATCATCAAATAAATCACAAATGACACAATCGCAAAGCCTGCCGCAAGCGGCAGAGCATATTCGTAGCCGGCAATATTTTTGAGCGCCCACGCACAGCGGGCAATGCCGCCGAGAGCGACAATATGCAAACTGTAGCCAATAAACTGCGCGGCATACCATTTTTTGTTGTATGTCATCACAAAAATTATTACGGCGAGAACGCAAAAATATGCGCTTGAAACCGGCAGGAACATTCTGTCGGACGCCGCCTTGCCGAATGTAATCATAAACGCGGAAACAACCGGCAAATATCCGCCGACCGCACCGAACGCGCAGACAACCTGACTTTTTGTTTGGTGCGAAAGCAGTATCGCTATCGCCGTGATGACAATGCAAAGCACAAATGTCATCCTTGCGCCGTATAAATTAAACGCAAAATAACATGTCGCCGCGGCGGCATACAAAACGGCGACGCCGCCGCTTACAAGGCAAACCGAGAAAACGGATTTTTCTTTTTTATGGAACATCTCGCCCACGGCAATAAGCACGGCACCGAGCGCAAATATCAATCCGCCCTTAAACACATTTGACATATGGACATAAGCAAATCTGCCGAGCATAATAATCCCGATTAAAAACAGCAAAATACCTGCCTTTGAAAGCACATTGAGTCCGATAAACGATTCAAGGCTTTTTTGTTTCAGCGCGGTGCGCTTTTCGTTTTCGGTAATCGGCTCGTTTGCAAGCCTGTCGCCGACAGAATTGTTGACCTTCACCGCGTTTGCAAACTCGGTGTCGCTATATTGCTTAACTCTTTTGTCAATCTGCTCCATTTCGTTTTTGATTGACTCAAGCCTTTGCAAAACGGAGGAATACTCCTGCGAGCCGTATTTTTCTATCGCCGCGGAAACCTCGTTAATACTTTTTATACAGCCATTTCTGTATTCATCAAGGCGACTGTTTGCGGAAAATTGTTTTTGATAATAAATTCCGTCAATTTCCGCTTGCACCCGTGAGAAAACGGCGAGCTTTTCGTTTGCCATTTTGTTGAACAACGCGCCCTTTGCGGCAGAAAGTTCCTTTTTCAAATCCGCATTTTCATTTTGAAGGCTGTTGTTTTTGTCGGTTGCGTCGGCAACTTCTTTTTTAAGAATTTCATTTTGCTTTGCAACAGAATCATTGTCGAGCCTGTCAGCCTGCGACTTAAGTTCCGCGAGCAAATGCTCCTGCTGTTCTATAATTGTATAGAGTTTTTTGGTCTCATCCGACAAAGCCGTTCACCCCCTTGTCTGCTTTATAAGCATTTCCGGTTGAATAATCGTAGTAATAAATGTTTTTATCATCGTCGCTGAAAAATTCGCCGAGTTCAAGCTCGTATATATCAATCATATTCAGGCTTCCGTCATTGACATCGGCACGAAGTTTTAATGAATTGTTCGACATATAGCGCTCGACAATTTTTTTATCGACCGCCTCCTTGCACTCCGCCGATTTATGAAAAGCGGTGTTTGAAAGCGCCGTGCCGAAATCGCCGTTAGGGTCGATATTGTTAAAACGGAAATCATCGCGGCTTGTGTATTCGCTGTAATCGGTATCTGCCGCCGACTCGTCAGACAATGTATAACTGCCGATTTTGTCGGGTGTCATTTGTAAATTTGCAAACGAATCTTTATTGATATAATAATATTTTTTACCGAGCGACGAGACGGCAATAATAGGATAGTGGCTGTTGCACGAAACGGCAATGCGCTGAGTTGATTTGCCGTCGGAAAAATCGGCATACTTATTCAAATTGAGGTCGTCGGTGAGCCTTGAGCCTGAAAACGCATATGCTGTCAAATCGTCGGCAGGGATAAATTCGTTATCGGCAAAGGAAATTTTTCTCCCCTGCTCTCCTATGCCGTTGATTTTGCCGTTTTTGCCGAAATTGCCGATTATTACAGATGAAGCGATAACGGCGACAATACAAACAACGCACACGCTGAACGCGACAATCAAATTGCGGCGTTTTTTCTTTTTTGCCGTCGCAAGCTCGGATTTGAGCAAATCGTTTTCGACAGTCAGGCGGCGGATTTTTTCGTCGCTTTGAGAATCGGCACGATTTGAAATGCCGATAAGTTCGCTTACATCCAAGCCGAGGACCTCGCCGAGTTTTATAAGCGTTTCGGTTTTGGGAACGGAATCGCCGTTTTCCCACTTTGAAACTGCTTTATTTGAAACGCCGAGCAAATCACCGAGTTCCTTTTGAGAAAGATTTTTCGCGCGGCGTGCGTCACAAATTTTTCTTGCTATATCATATTTATCCAAAAGAGTCCCTCCTTTGACATAATAATCGCATATAGGAGGTCTATTTTCAATAGGAATTTGGCATAGTTTATATTTTTTTTATTCTATTTTCGGTTCATTAGTGCATTTTCAACAAATATCAGACGAATCATATATAATTTGTCGCATAAAAAATCCCTAAAAGAATTTTCAGATTCCGTTCGGGATAAATTTATTCTTTTATCTGAGACCAAATTTCAATCAGCTCGTCAAGCGACACTCGGGCGTTTGCCGGACTTGTTGACGGGAGGCAGAAGGCAGGTATATTTGTTTTAGGAAAGATATATTTTTTATAAAGCCTGTCGGCGGTTTTGCCGTTTGTAAAAATTTTTGTAATCTTGCCGTTATCCAAAAGCGGCAAAATATCATTCGGCACAACATTTTTTATACTGCTGTCGGACGAGCCGCATATATCGCAGGAATGAATGACATCCCACACGGCGACATTGCTTTTGAGCAAAAGGCGTTTTTTACCGTCAATAGTTTTCGGCACATCACAATCAAACAAAGCGGCGATTACGCGCCAAAATCTGTTTTGAGGATGGCCGTAGAAAAAGCCTTCTTCACGCGATTTGACAGACGGGAACGAGCCTAAAATCAGCACCGTGCTGTTTTCGTCAAACACGGCGTCAATAGGATGAACAACCATATAAAATCTCCTTTAAATAAAAATCATATTATATTGCCAACATAGAAGTTAAACAAGTTTAAAATGCGCGCACCGAAAAATCCGAATTTGCAAATCAAAACATTGATTTCAAAATGTCGGCAGACCCGGCACAGCCGATGAGGTTGCAAATGTTGCAGAGCTTTTGATGAGCGACAAAGTCGCATTTATCACCGGCTCAACATTCTTAATCGACGACGGCGGCGCAACATCATCATACTTCTACGGTCCGTTAAAACCGCAGGAATAATACAGCAGTAAAAGTTAAAGCAGTCATCAGAAAAAATATGACTGCTTTGTTAAATTTTATAAATAATTCAGATTTTTCAAAATTTGAATCATGGCTACAATCTAAAATTTATAAAATCATACTTATATTGATTTAATATATGTTTTGATAATCTGTAAAAATTTTTGAGCATTTTCATACTTAACAATGCTAAACACACAATCACCCTTGGAGGTCTGAATTTTTAATCTTCCGGCTTTAAACATATAAATATAAAAAGATCTATATTGTTTGGATTTTCAAAAAGTCTTTTTTACTTTTCAAAAAAAGAAAAAACCTGCGAAAACGCCGTGGTTACGCAGGTTTTGGAGCTGATAGTCGGACTCGAACCGACGGCCTGCGCATTACGAATGCGCTGCTCTACCAACTGAGCCATATCAGCATTTATTCAATTTTTCACTTGCTTTGAGCCGAGGAGCGGCGAACACTGTTTGCAAACGAACTCTATCGGCATCGGGTTATATTCTACTAAAAAGTGATGAAAAAATCAAGTGTAATATTAAATAAGTTTGAGTAAAGTTTCAAAAACGAAGTTCATTGATTGGGTGCGGACATTATTTCTGCCGATATTGCCGAAATATTTTGTATATGAAACGGTGTTGCCGTTAACGCAAAACCCGAAGCAGACCATACCGACCGGCTTTGTGTCCGTGCCGCCGGTGGGACCGGCAATGCCGCTGACACCGACGCCGACCTCACAATCTGCGGTTTTGCAAACGCCGCATGCCATTTCGCGCGCCACCTGCTCGGAAACAACGCCGTAAGTATTTATTGTATTTTCATCTACGCCGAGAAGTTTGATTTTTGCCTCATTTGCATAGGTAACAAACGACATATCAAGCACCCTTGATGCGTTTGCGACATCGACAAGCGCGGCACAGCACATACCGCCTGTGCATGATTCGGCAAAGGCAATATGATAATTATTTTCTATCAGTTTTTCGACTGTCTTTTCCTGAAGAGTCATAACAAACCTCGTGAATTAAAAATTATTTAATGCCGTTTTGAATTTCTGCGGCAGTGAGAGTATTGCGCATAAGCATTGCAATAGTCATAGGTCCGACACCGCCGGGAACAGGAGTGATAAATGAACACTTGTCCTTGACATTTTCAAAATCGACATCGCCGCAGAGTTTGCCGTTTTCGTCCCTGTCCATACCGACATCAATTACAACAGCGCCGTCCTTAACCATATCGGCGGTTACAAACTTTGCCTTACCGATTGCGGCAACAAGAATATCGGCTGTTTTGGTGACATCTGCCAAATCTTTTGTTTTTGAATGAGTGATTTCAACCGTTGCGTTTTCGTGAAGAAGAAGCATTGACATCGGTTTGCCGACGATATTGCTTCTGCCCATAACAACAGCTTTTTTGCCGCTGATTTCAACACCTGTTGAGTGAATAAGCTCCATAACGCCTGCCGGTGTGCAGGGGAGAAAATTATAATCGCCTATCATAATTGCACCGACATTAACCGGATGAAACGCGTCAACATCCTTAATCGGGTCAATGAGGTTAATAACCTCTTTATCGTCGAGATGCTCGGGGAGCGGAAGCTGACACAAAATGCCGTTGATTTTAGGGTCGTTATTAAGTTTTTCAACCAAAGAATTAAGTTCCTGCTGAGTTGTTGATGCAGGCAAAGCGTATTTTACGCTGTAAAAGCCGCACTCCTCACAGGCACGCTCTTTATTGCGGACATAAACCTGTGATGCGGAATCGTCGCCGACAATAATAACCGCAAGACCCGGTGTGATACCCTGAGCCTTAAGCTCCTCGCATCTTTGCTTAACCTGCTCCTTAACTGCTTTAGAAACAGCTTTTCCGTCAATTATTTGCATTATTTATTTCCTCGTTTTCATCAGTATCTTTTTTATTATCTTCATCGGCGGTTTTATCGTCTTTTGTATTCTCCATCGGCTCTTTTGAATCTGCCGTTGCAGACTCAACCGCAGCAACGGCAAGTCTTGCAGGGAGTTTATCAGTCAAATATTTGCGCATCAAAATTGCAAAAGCAACGATTGCGACAAAAACGATTACTGCCGACAAAAGCTGTGAAACTCTGATTGAAGTGTTGCCGATATAAAGCGAATCGGTGCGCAAGCCCTCAACAATCATACGCTCGGAGCCGTAAAGTATTCCGTAGAGAATGAAAACCTCGCCCTTAAACTTTCTTGCCTTTGTTACGACAAGGTGGAGAATGACAAAACTCAAAAGGCACCAAACACTCTCGTAAAGGAATGTCGGGTGAACGGGGGCATTGGGGTCAACCGTGACGCCTTTTGAAGCAAGCAAATCAGCGCTTGCGGCAAGCGTATCACGGATTTTCGGCGACCACATACGAAACAGTGCCGTATGAGTATTTGTGCCGAACGCCTCCTGATTAAAGAAGTTGCCCCATCTGCCGATGCCCTGCCCTATGAGCAAGCCGAGCGAGCCTAAATCAAGAAGATTAAAAAAGTCGATTTTTCCGATTTTACAGCCGATCGCGGCACCGATAAGCGCGCCGATAATTCCGCCGTAAATCGCTATTCCGCCGTTCCAAATGGCGAAAATTTCGCTTAAATGCTGTGAATAATAATCCCATTCAAAAGCAACATAATATGCCCTTGCGCAAATTATGCCGAGTATTGTGCCCCAAATGAGGACATCGGTCATACCGTCAAGGCTCATTTTCCATTTATACGCCATTCTGCCGCCGTAAAGCACTGCGAGCGCAAAGCCGAAGGCGATAATTATGCCGTACCAATGGATTTGGTAATTGCCGATTGAAAAAGCGACCGACGGCAAATCAAAAGTTATGCCCAAGCCGTCAAACTGAACATGAGTAGCATCCATAAAACTATCCTCGATTAATCTTTATTTTTTACGACCGACAAAGCGCTGTATTGCTCAAACATCATATTTGAAAGGCGCTTTTCAAGGTCGGACACGGTGACATTTTTATAAATATCCATTGCGTCAAACATATTCCAGCCGTTGAAATCGCAGGTAATCATTGAGTTTGCAACACTGTCAATATCGTTATACATCATAATTTCCTTGCCGTACATTGAGCGACGAACGCTCTCGAAAAGTTCACAGTCGATGCCGTCTTTTTTAATGCGTGCAATTTCTGCCTTAAGCGCATCGGCAACAGCCTGCGGATTTTCGCTTTCGCCCTCAAACAAAACGGTTTCATAGCCGTAGCCGATGAAATATTCGTTTGAGAATGACGAATTGATAAGCCCCTTTTGGAACAAATCCTGATAAAGCGGCGAGGTTTTGCCGCTGATAACATCAAGCAAAATCGAGGTTTCGATATATTCCTTATATGTCGGGAGCGGCTTTTCGCAAGCCTCCTTATATCCGAACGAGAACTGCTCAACGCTCATTGCAAGATGATATTCGTCATAATTCTTAACAATATCGCGAGGCTCATCCTCAAACGATTTTTCGATTGAGAGCGGCGAGGCAGGCTTTAAATACTCATCGCAAACGGATAGCACATCTTCCTTTGTGACATTGCCGACAACGACAAGAGCCATATTGTGCAAATTATAGAATGTATTGTAGCAATCATAAAGCAGTTTATCCGTGATTTGTGCGATTGAATCGACAGTGCCTGCAATATCAATGCGGACAGGGTGATTTTTGTAAAGGCAACGCAAAAGATTAAAAGTGCTCATCCAGCCGGGAACATCATAATACATTGTGATTTCCTGACCGATGATGCCCTGCTCCTTTTGCACGGTTTGCGGTGTGAAATAAGGATTTTGAACAAAGTCGAGAAGAATTTTTAAATTTTCTTTAAAATTACTGCTGCATTGGAAAAGATAGCAGGTTTTGTCAAACGAGGTATAGGCATTTGCGCTTGCGCCTGTTTTTGCATATCTTTCAAAAGCGTCCAAATCCTCGCTTTCAAAAAGTTTGTGCTCGAGAAAATGGGCGATACCCTCCGGCACCTCTGTCCATTTATCGCTGTCGGAACGCTTAAAGCGAGTGTCGATTGAGCCGTATTTTGTGCCGAAAACGGCGTAAGCCGACGAATAGTTTTCCTTGGGGAGAACATAAACGGTGAGTCCGCTCGGGTGATTGATTTTATAATATTTTTCGTTTAAAATATCGGATTTGATTTCGTTGATATTCATAATTATTCGCCCTCCTTATTTCCGACAAGCTTATAGATAGTGTCGAGTGTGAGCAGGTCGGCGCAATCCTGCACCTGTTGCTTTGTGACTGCGGCAATATTGCTTGCCGAGTCGGCAGGCGAAATAATTTCGTCATCGGCGATTTGTGTGAGATACCAACTTGAGAGAGTGAGCGAATCGTCATAAACGCCGTTTAAAGTGTCAGTCAAGGCGATTTTTGATGAAGCAAAGGCATCGTCAAAGCTGCCGTTTTTAATATCGGAGAGCTGATTCAAAATCTCCTCAACAGCCTTGTCCATATTCTCTTCCTCGCAACCGCACTGAATAATTACACTACTTTTTCTGCGGTCGTATTTAGCGGAGCAATAATAGCAAAGCGAAAGCTTTTCACGGACATTGAGAAACAGTTTTGAATAAGGTCCGCCGCCGAAAATATCGCTGAACGCAAGCATTTCGGGAACAGGCTTGAAGTCGCTTTGAAGATTGACACGAAAACCCAAAACAAGTTTGCCCTGCTTGACATCAATACGTTCCTCTACGGTATTCACGCTGTCTGCCGTCGGAACGAAAACAGCCTTTTGTGGGGCGATATAATCTCTGCTCAAAGTTGAGAAATATTGTTTAGCCAAATCGGCGATGGCATTCACATCGGCATTGCCTACAACGGTAATTTGAATTTTTGCGTTTGTTTTGAAATACTCGAGCGCAGACTTCAAATCATCTGCAGTAACTGCTTTTACGGCGTCAACACTGCCGTAGCGGTTAACGGCATACGGCTCGCCGTCAAACATAATTTGCTCAAGACGACGGAGTGAATAAATGCGCTTTTCGTTTTCCTCGCTTTCGATTTTCTCTGCGAGGAGGCGTTTTTCCCTGTCAATATCCTGCGGATAGAAAAGTCCGTTTTCGTCAACATTGGCATCAAACACCATAGACATAAGGAGATTGAAAGCGTCGACGCTGATTTTATCGTTTTCAAACGAAAATCTGTCATCAAGCGAAGAGGCGTTGAGAGTAAGCAATTGATTTTCGCCGAGCTTTACAACGGAGCATGTAACGCTTGCGCCGTAAAGCATTGCAAGTTTTTTGTTAAACTCCGAAAGTGTCGGGTATTTTTTTGTGGTGCGAGCCAAAAGGTTTGCGCAAAGTGCATTGCGCGATGCAGTTTCGGCTGACAACGGGGTACAAAAACTGATTGATATTTCGTTTGTTTTAAATCTGTTTGCGGGAGCGCTGACGATTTGCACGCCGGAAGCAACGCAAATTGTTTCAAAATCTTTCATTTTATCACCGTTTCGTTATATTATAATTACAATAAAATAATATAACATATTATTGCTCAAATTTCCATAATTAATTACAATAAAATGTAAAGCAACGCCAAAATGAGCATATTGTCAGCCTTTTCGCGTGATAAAATCAAAATAAGAGCAAGAATAAGCGAGCTGTCGCCCGAAGTATTTGAGCCGCCCAAACCGAAGGACTCAAAAAGCCCGGACAGACCGAACGGCGTGCCGTTTCCGCCCGAATCGGAGGAATTTTGCGGTTTTGAACGTTGCGGCGCATCGCTGTTTTTTTGCGGCGGCTCTGCGGAGGAGGTATTTTGATTGTCGGGGACGAACGCCCTTGCTCTGCTTTGCATTTCGCGGACGCGCCTTTTTGCCTCGTTAATATCGGCAGCGGAGAAATCAGCCATTAAAACAAATCCTTTAAATACGGCAACATATCAAACAGCTTTAAAATGCGAATCGCCTGATCCGCCTTTTGGCGCGACTGCTCCGACAAATGGGGCTTGAGCGCATTTATCAAATCGGCGTTTTTCGACGATGTTTTATTCATTCTGTCAAAAATTGATTTTGCTTTCATAATCATTGCAAAATCGTCGGAATTGAAATTAAGCCCATTAAGCTGTGGCGGCAGCGACTGCCGCTCCTGCGGTGCGGATTGCGGCACTGATTGGGGCGGCTTTTGCTGTTGAGCTGAGGACTGCGTGTCGGATTGGTTGAGAATTGAGCCGGCAACGCCTTTGAGCATTTCAATATCCTCATTTGAAAGTGACGACAGAATATCGTTGATATTTAGATTATCCATTTAGGCTCACCTTATTTATTCATCAGTTTATTAAGCAAATCCTTTGCTTGAGGAGTGGAAAGAATTTTTTGTGTTTCCTCCTTATTTGCAAGGATTTTTTTGATTTTGTCGCTTGCATCCTTGGGCAGTGCACGGCTGATGTACTGCTCTGCATTGCCCGACTGCGCCGCCGCCTTAAGTTCATCAATATTTATGTTTGAATTCTTGAGTGCGTTATTTATATTTTTATCATTAATATTTTTCATTGAACAATGCTGCCTTTCATAGTATAATTATATTAATTAATATGAAAGAAAGCGGGGCAATATGAATGAGAATAGTTGTGACATCCGACTCACACAGAAACACGCGCAATTTGTATGAAATAATCGAAAAGCACAAGGAGTCAACCGATTTATTTATCAACCTCGGCGACGGCGAGGACGATGTTGACAGCGCGCTTTTGCTTTATCCGACAATCAAACTTGAGCGTGTGTGCGGAAACTGCGACTGGGGCTCTGCATTGCCGATTGAAAAGGAAATTTCGGCACAGGGCAAAAAAATATTTTTTACCCACGGTCACCCATACTATGTAAAACACGGATACGAGCGCATTGAAGAGGAGGCAAAAAATCGCGGCGCAGATATTTGCCTTTTCGGTCACACACATATCCCATACACAGAATACAAAGGCGGAATATATTTTATGAATCCGGGTGCGGTATTTAATGGCTCATATGGAATAATTGACATAACCGACAGCGGAATTATGACATATAATCTCAAAATTTAACAAATTACACAAATAGCTATTTTGACACTTGTATAAATAAATAAACTATGATATAATGCGCTTATCAAAGGGGTGACGCATATGGCAGAATCATTATCCTGCTCTCAAAAAACAAAGATGAAAATGGGCAACGCACTTAAAAGGTTAATGAAAACCACAACCTTTGAAAAAATCACGGTGTCCGACATAACGAATGAATGCAACATACACAGGCAGACATTTTATTATCATTTTCAGGACAGATACGAACTGCTTGATTGGTTGCTTTACAACGAACTTATCGTTCCGCTTGTAACAGATTTTAACCTTGACAATATGTATGACAAACTTTACGGTATGTTTGAGCAAATCGCAAGCGACAAAAAGTTTTATCAAAACGCGCTAAAACTGAGCAGTGACGATTTGACAAGATATATCAACAGAATCGCAAACGAGCAAATCGCAAAGCTTGTTAAAAGCCTTGCGATACAGAACGGCTTGACGGCGGCGACAGACAAAGACGATATTGTTATTGCAGAATTTATAGGATACGGCATATGCGGCGTTGTAATCGGCTGGATTCAAAAAGGTATGAAAGAATCGCCCAAGGAGATGACAGAGCGCCTGCACTCACTCATCGTATCGTGCAAACAGCTTGCAATTAAAAGAAATTAACGAAATACAAAATAACGAAAAAGAAACTCCCGGTTAACCGAGAGTTTCTTTTTTCTTATCCCTAAAGCATTTGCCGTAGTATTTTTTTAACAGCCGCTGTGTTTGGCGCGGGCAAAGCCCGATTTGGCGAGAAAGCGACTCAAGAGTGAGATTTTCATCATACAAAAAAGCCTGCTCAATTATCGCAAAGCGGCGGTCATTCAGGTTTTCGTTGTCGGCGATGGTAGAAAACGAGTGCGGCAACAAAAGGCGCGCCGAATCTGTCAAAATCTTTGCGGCAAGCCCTGCGACGGCACTTTGATAATCGGGCTTTCTTTCTCTGTATTCTTTAAGTAATACACTTGCATAAAAACTGTCAACACCACGATGAAACGAAAATGTATTTTCCAAAAAAACGGCGGAAACGGCGTTCGCCCGTTTCGTATCACGAGCCTGAACGAGGAAAAAGACATCTTCAACAGGGTCATCGACGCAGGCGGATTGGGCATGGCAATAATTCGGACCGGTAATGAAAAAATCGCCGCGTTTGAGATGATAAACACGGTCGTCCGTTTCAAGCTCTCCCCTGCCGTTTGTTATAAAATGAAGTTCGTAGCAATTAAGAGCGTGGGCGTGGCGCGGAATACTCTCGCCGAGAACACCGCCGCCGATGTCGGTAACCGAAAACGAAACATTGTTCCAAGTAAATTCAATCATATAATCACCGAATTCATTATACACAAATGCGACATTTTTGTAAATACAATGTCGCGTTTTTCTTATTTATATATGATATAATCAAAATGAGGTGACAATATGAAAAAATACATAAAAAAGGGGCTGTGCATTTTGCTTAGCCTGACATTTGCGGCCACGCTGACATCGTGTGCGGCGAAACCCGAGGGAAGCGAAATCAAGGCGCTTTTCACAAACACTGAAAAGGTATCGTTCAGCGAGGACTACACACAGCTGAATGACAGCAAAACAAACAAAACGAAAAACTGGCGTCAGGGAATGGTGTCGGGCAACGGAATGCAGGGCTATGTTACAAGCGGTGCGCCGTACAGCGACACATTCATTTTTCAAAATATGCATTTTATTTTGCCAAACAAAAATGCGCGCACCTGCCCCGTTACATCAAACGAGCTTGAAACCGTGAAACAACAAATTGTTAAAGGCGAAAACATAACCGACAATGCAAGCTATGACGAAGTTTACAGCTATCATCCGGGCGGTCAGCTGAGGCTGTCGTTTGACAAGAGCCGTGCAGAGAATTATTTGAGATACACGGACTACGAAACATCGCAAACAGGCGTGCATTTCAAAGACAAAAACGGAGTGTGGGACAGAGTATCCTTTACCTCGATGGCCGACAAGGCGGTTATAACCAAGCTGTCAAAATCAAGCGAGGGAACAAAACTGAACCTGACACTTTCGTTTGACGATATTTCAACACTTGCAAACTTCGGCGACGGCTGTGAAACCGATTTAAAATACAAAAAGCTGACAGCGGATGACGGCTCATACCTTGCACTTGTTGCACATTATCCGAACTACGAAAACAGCGAGCTTAAAGGCGGCGGTTACGCAACGGTGACATATGTTATCACAAGCGGAGGCAAAAAAGAAAGAGTATCGCTTGACAAAAACACAGACGAAGAGCAATTCAGCGGCGACAACCAAGGTGTAAAAATCACCGATGCCGACAATGTTTATCTTTTGACAGTCAGCGAGCGGACATATGATATGGGCAAATATGCCGATTTTGAAAAGCAATCGGATTTTGCGCTTGTTGACGGATGCGTTGCAACGCTTAAATCAATTGCAGAAAAATACGGTAATGACAAATTCGACTATGACACGGCGCTCAAAAATCATTTGGCAATATATCAGCCGCAATTTGACGCTGTTGAGCTTAAACTCGGTGACGACAGCTTTGACTCCAATGAAAAGCTGTTAAAGGCGCAAAAACGCAAAAAAGAAATCAAATCCGACATTGCGCAAAGGACATATTATGCAGGAAGATACGCATATCTTTGCTGCAGCGGATATTCGACAAGCAGACTGTACGGAATGTGGACAGGCGAATGGAACACCGGCTGGGGCAGTAAATACACGATGGACGCAAATGTAAACCTGCAAACATCGTCGATGAACACAAGCAATATGCAATCGACACCGATAGGATATGTATATTTCATACTCCGTCAGTTGCCCGATTGGGAGGAAAATGCATACGCAACACACGGATACAAAAACGCATTGCAGGCACCGGTTAACACCGACGGCGACAAGGCGGTAATCACAGAAACCTGCTATCCGTATCCTTTCAGATATTGGAACGCCGGAACATCTTGGATGATTCAGCCTATGTACGAAACACTGCAATCGTACGGCAACATTAACATTCCGCTCAGTGATGAATTCGACCTGAACAAGCTGAAATCCGTACTTTCTCCGAGTGATAAGCCACTGACAGACAATGACATTGCCGCAATCAAAAAGCGCGGCTATCTGCGACTTGAGGAGGATATTTTATATCCGATACTTACGAAATCCGCAAACTATTGGGCGCAAATGATGAGCGCCGAATACTACACGGCGGCTGACGGCACGATTCATTACCAAAAAGGAAAGACCTCTCTTACCGATGGTGAAAAATACTGCATATTGCCGAGCTACTCGCCGGAAAACAACCCCAAAAACTATGAAAGTCCGTCGGACGCGAACTGCGCGATTGATATTGCCGCCTGTCGAGACAATCTGAATATGCTTATGGCTGTTGCAAAGGATGTTGCGCCGAACGAAGATTTGACAAAGTGGCAGGAACTTGAAAACAATCTGCCGCCATACCTATATGACGATACGGGCGCGCTTAAGGAATGGGCAACGACATCGTTTGAGGAAAACAACAAGCACCGCCATTTAAGTCATTTATACGGCGTATGGCCGCTGTTTGAAACACAGGGCAATGAGAAGCTGACAAAGGCGTGCAAGCAGGCAATCGCAAACAGGACGAGCGAAAACGAGGCATCACACGCACTTGTTCACCGCTCGCTCATTGCGGCAAGGCTCAAGGACTCCGAAAGCCTGACCGACGCACTGTTAAAACTGATGAATCATAAAATCAGATACGATTCGTTAATGACAAACCATGACTATGACCAAGGCAGCTGCTACTGCACCGATTTTGCAATAGGATATTTGGGAATAGTAAATGAGGCACTTATATATTCGCACAACAGCGACATTGAGCTTTTGCCGGCACTGCCGACGAGCGGATTTGACAAAGGCACGATAAGCGGAATCAAAACACGAAACAGAGCGACCGTCACATCTCTTGAATGGGACAAGGAAAAAAGCACAGTCAGCGCAACCGTTACATCGGACATTGAGCAAACGCTCAACATTTCATACAACGGCAAGGCGCAAAGCGTAACCTTTAAGGCAGGCGAAAGCAAGAGCGTTAAATTTTAAATTACAGCATAAGAAGAGCCGTTACGGAGATAAATCCGTAACGGCTTTTTGTTTTGAATATTCAATTATAAAGCAACGATATTAACAAGCTTGCCGGGAACATAAATTTCCTTTTTGATTGTTTTGCCGTCGATAAGCTCGGCAATTTTTTCATCCTGCTTTGCTGCGGCAAGAACCTCGTCTTTCGGCATATCAACCGGGATAGTCATTCTTGAACGAACCTTGCCCATAACCTGAAGAACGATTTCAACGGAATTTTCCTTTGTCTTTTCGTCATCATATTCGGGCCACTTTGCCTCGTTAACCATTCCGCCGTAATTCATAACCTGCCACATTTCCTCTGTTACATGAGGAGCAAACGGGTTGAGTAGAATTGTGAGTGTTTTAAGTTCTGCCTTATTGCAACCCTTTTGAGCCATCTCGTTTACGAGAGTCATCATAGCGGCAATGGCTGTATTTGCCTTAAGGTTATCAATATCAAATGTAACCTTCTTAATGGTTTTGTGTATAAGTGCCTCAAGCTCCGGTGAATACTCGTCGCCGTCGGTAACTTTTTCCTGAAGATTCCAATATTTTTCGATAAAGCGCTTGCAGCCCTTGATAGAATCGGAATTCCACGGAGCGGCTTTTTCAAAATCGCCGATGAACATTTCGTAAAGACGCATTGTGTCGGCACCGTAGGTATCAACAATTTCATCGGGGTTGACTACATTGCCTCTTGATTTAGACATTTTTTCGCCGTTTTGACCGAGAATCATACCGTGTGAAGTTCTCTTTTGATACGGCTCCGGAGTAGGAACAACGCCGATGTCATAAAGGAACTTGTGCCAGAAACGGGAATAGAGAAGATGAAGCGTTGTGTGCTCCATACCGCCGTTGTACCAATCAACGGGCGACCAATATTTTGCAGCCTCGGGTGAAACAAGAGCCTCGTCGTTGTGAGGGTCCATATATCTGAGAAAATACCATGATGAGCCTGCCCACTGCGGCATTGTATCGGTTTCTCTCTTTGCCGGACCGCCGCAACAAGGACATGTTGTGTTGACCCAATCAGTCATTTTTGCAAGCGGTGATTCACCTGTATCCGTCGGCTCGTATGAATCAACATTAGGAAGAGTGAGCGGAAGCTGATCCTCGGGAATCGGAACATAGCCGCACTTTTCGCACTTAACAATCGGGATAGGCTCGCCCCAATATCTTTGACGGGAAAATACCCAGTCGCGGAGCTTGAAGTTAACCTTTTGGCGACCTTTGCCCTCTTTTGTGAGCCACTCTGTGATAGCCGTTTTAGCCTCCTCAACAGTCATACCGGTGAGGAAAGATGAATTTGTCATAACGCCTGTTGCGCAATCGGTGAACGCCTCGTTTTCAACGCCGACCGTTGAGCCTGCAACAACCTCGATAATAGGCAAATCAAACTTTTTGGCAAACTCCCAGTCACGGGTATCGTGAGCAGGAACAGCCATAATCGCACCCGTGCCGTATGAGGTGAGAACATAGTCGGAAATAAAAATCGGAATTTCTGTATCGTTAACAGGATTGATACCCATTACGCCGTCAAGTTTAACGCCTGTTTTTTCCTTATTAAGCTCAGTACGCTCAAAATCGGATTTATGAGCGGCCTCCTCCTGATAAGCACGGACAGCGTCGAGATTTTTAAGACTGTCTGCCCATTTTTCGATAAGCGGATGCTCGGGAGAAATAACCATATATGTTGCGCCGAAAAGTGTATCGGGGCGTGTTGTATAAACGGTGAGCGTATCGCCGAGAGTTGTTGCGAAATCGACCTCTGCACCTGTTGAGCGACCAATCCAATTGCGCTGCTGAACTTTAACTCTGTCGATGAAATCAACGGTATCAAGATCTTTAACAAGTCTGTCGGCATAGTCGGTGATTTTAAGCATCCACTGGCTTTGCTCTTTTCTGATGACCTCGCTGCCGCAGCGCTCACAAACGCCGTTTACAACTTCTTCGTTTGCAAGAACGCACTTGCATGAGGTGCACCAATTGACAGCCATTTTCTTTTTATATGCAAGACCTTTTTTGTAAAGCTGAAGAAAAATCCACTGCGTCCATTTATAGTAAGACGGGTCGGTGGTATTAATTTCTCTTGTCCAGTCGAAGCTGAAACCGAGCGACTGAAGCTGTTGCTTAAAGTGAGCAATATTTGTTTTTGTAACCTCTGCCGGGTGAATGTGGTTTTTGATTGCGAAGTTTTCGGTAGGAAGACCGAAAGCGTCCCAACCCATCGGATAAAGAACATTGTAGCCCTCAAGTCTTTTTTTACGGGCAACAATATCGAGAGCCGTGTATGAACGCGGATGACCTACATGGAGGCCCTGACCGCTCGGATACGGGAACTCTACAAGGCAATAATATTTCGGCAGGCTGTAATCGTCCTTAGCGGCGAATGTATTTTGTGAATACCAAATATTTTGCCATTTTGACTCAATTTGTTTAAAATTATATTCCATTATTATATCCTCCAAATATAATGAAAAAGTTTAATTTGTGAATATCCAAAGACATATTTTATTCTTTTATAACAAGATTGTCAATATTGACCTTTTCACCGTCTTCCCAAAGGCGTTCGATTTGATAAAATCCACGTCTGTCCTTAAGGAGAATATGAATAACAACGCCGAGATAATCAAGGCACACCCAATCGGTGCGCTCGCCCTCGATATGGTGCGGCTCGATGCCCTGCTCGGAAAGTTTGTATTCAACCTCGTCGGCAATTGCTTTAAGCTGTGTGTTTGAATTTGCGGTTGCGATGACAAAATAATCCGTCAAAACGGTTATATCGTCAACCTTGATAACCTCAATATCCTCGCCGCGCTTTGAATCAATCGCTTTAACGGCTGTTTCGTAAATGAGTTGATTGTTTTGCATAGCTGCTCCTATTCCTGAATATTTTGTTTATTTAACTCCCCCACTGCCCAATTAAAACAATACAGTGTGTCGGGATGGATTTGCTTTGTTTGCTGTGCGATATAAATAATTGTATGTCGCAGAGAATATACCATGCCGCCGAGGAGGCTTTTATCCGTTTCGGCGCGCATAATTTCGACATCGGGATAGTCCCTATCATCGGAAGTGAAATCGGCAAGATAGATTATCATTTCAAAAAGCGACATATCTGCCCTGCCCGTTGTGTGATAGCGAATGCCGTTTATAATATCGGCATCATCTATTTTGAGCGAGTTTTTGACATACGCCGCGCCGCTCATTTGATGATAAACATTGGGCGTATTTATTTCGACATCGGTCAGAGCCGTGCCGTCGGCTTCGATAATTTCGCGCTGAACGGTGAGGCTCTCCTCTTTCATAATATCGTGCAAAATTCCGGCGAGATATGCCTTATCGGGATCTGCGCCGTATTTCACTGCAAGCTCGCGCGCCCTTTTTGCAACACACATTGAGTGATAAAAGCGGTGCTCGCTGAGCCTGTCCTTTATTAAATTGATATATTTGTCAAAATCATACATAGAGCCTATGCTCCTTTATATATCCGTTTACCGACGGGGGCACCAAATCGGCTATGCTCTCGCCCTTTGACACCATTTGCCTGATTTGGGTTGACGAAACGACAACCGGCTTTGCAACAAGGGCATTAATGCCTGCAAGCTCCTTGTCTTTTGCCAAAAAGTCGGCAACGGCTTGGCGCTCGCACTCTTGCCGTGTTATCGCTCTGACCTCGGCAAGTTTTAAAATATCCTTATATCTGTACCACTTTGGGAAATAAAAAAGCTGATCAGAGCCGATAAAAAGCACAAATTCGGCGTCAGGATAAATTTTTTTGAGTTTGACAAGAGTTGTATAGGTATAGCTTTTTTCAGTGCTTTCAAGCTCGATTGAGGATATTTCGATATTGTCGGCATATTCAAGTTCTTTGATTGCAAGTTTAATCATGGCGATTCTGTGCTCTGCCGAAATCAAGCCGTCGGAACTTTTGTGAGGCGGATTTGCCGTCGGAATAATCAACAACTTGTCAAATTGACCGAAGGGCATTTCAGCACGGTAAAGTTCGTCGAGCAAATGCAAGTGCCCGTTGTGAATGGGGTTAAAAGCGCCCCCGAATATTCCTATTTTCATAATAAATTATTTTGTTCTGCTTTGCTTTTTGTCGCGGTCGTTTTTATAGCGCGGACGGTCATATTTTGCATAAGGATTTTTCTCTTCCTTTTCGCGCTGGCGTTGGCGAAGCCCTTTGATTTTAACCTTTTTCTTTGCCTTAGCCTTGGCTGTTCCCGAGCCGCGTTTTTTCTTTTTCTCTGCGATTCTTTCGGGGTCTGCCTTTCTGTAAAGGACGATTACGCCGCCGATTACCTGAATAACATCCGCACCGAGAGTATCTGCAAGTTCGTCGGCGAATTTACGCGGTGCGTCGGGTGCGGTTTCAAGATGAACGCGGATTTTGATAAGCTCTCTTGTATCGAGCGTATCGTCTATTTGAGTGATAAGATTATCTGTAACGCCCTCTTTTCCGATTTGGATAATCGGCTCAAGCGGGTTTGCTTTTGCTCGAAGCTGAGCTCTTTCCTTTGATGTCATAAAAATCTCCTGAGTGAATTATAATATTTTTTCAAGCTCGGCGGTAAGGGCGCGCAAAGCGTTGCCGCGGTGAGAAATTTTGTCTTTTTCCTCGCCCTCGTATTTGCCGAATGATTTGCCGTTGATTATAAACAGCGGGTCATAGCCGAAGCCCTCGTTGCCGTCGCGCTCATAGCCGATTTTGCCGTGGCACTCGCCGCGAACGGTGATTTCTCTGCCGTCGGGGAAAATACAGCAAATGGCACAAACATAATACGCCGTGCGCTTTTCATCGGGAACACCCGAAAGTTTTTCAAGCAACAAATCGTTGTTTTTTTCGTCATCGGCATTTTTTTCGTTGTCGATATTAACGCCGTTGTGCTCAACTATATTGGCAAAGCGTGCCGAATAAATGCCCGGTGCGCCGCCGAGATAATCGACACATAAGCCCGAATCGTCTGCTATCGCAGGCATATTTGTGATTTTGCAAGCCGAAAGTGCCTTGATTTTTGCGTTTGCCTCGAATGTGTCGCCGTCCTCAACAACATCCGGCAACTGAATACCGAGCATTTTTGCAGTGACAACATTTATTCCGAGCGGCGAAAGAATACGCTGCATTTCGGCAAGTTTTTTCATATTGTTTGTAGCTAAAATAAAATCCATTATTTTTCCTCTTCTTCATCGACAGATGAGATGAAATCGGCAATTTCGTCATCGTCATCGTGGGTCGGCTTTTTATCAAACAGCGCAGATGCAAACGCGTCTGCATCAAACGGCTGTAAATCGTCTATCTGCTCGCCTACACCGACAAATTTTACCGGCACATCAAGCTCGTTGTTTATGGCAAGGACAACGCCGCCGCGTGCGGTGCCGTCAAGCTTTGTGAGAATAATGCCCGTAATACCTGCCGCATCCTTGAAGTCCTTTGCCTGATTAACGGCGTTTTGACCTGTTGTTGCGTCAAGAATAAGGAGCGTTTCTCTTGAAGCGTCGGGAAGTTCTCTGTCGATAACACGGCTGATTTTGTTAAGCTCGTCCATAAGATTTTTCTTGTTATGAAGTCTGCCTGCTGTATCAATAATGATAACATCAGTGCCCTTTGCCTTTGCCGACTGAATAGTGTCATAAACAACAGCCGCAGGGTCTGCGCCCTCGGCATGCTTAACCATAGGAACATCGGCGCGCTTTGCCCAAACCTCAAGCTGTTCGATAGCGGCGGCACGGAATGTATCTGCGGCGCCGAGAATAACGCTCCTGCCCATGCTTTTGAGTCGCATTGCAAGTTTGCCGATTGTTGTTGTTTTGCCGACGCCGTTAACGCCGATAACAAGGATTACAGACGGCTTTGTTCTGAGTTTAAGATATGAGCCGCCCCAAACGATACCGGCAACAATATCTTTTAATGTTTCACGAACTTCGGAAACCTCGGTAATTTTATCGTTTTCGATTTTTTCTTTAAGGTCGGAGATGATGCGCTCGGCTGTTTGCATTCCGACATCGCCCATAATCAAAACCTCTTCAAGTTCATCAAACAAATCGTCGCAGATTTCGTCATAGGTTTCGATAACCTCGTCAACCTTTGCGGTGATTCCCTCATCTCTTGTCTTTTTTAAACCTTTTCTGAATTTGCTGAAAAGTCCCATATTATATAGCCATTCCTTTCGGACAGATTTTAATTAATCGGTTTGTTATACATCAAGCCCCATTTTTGCGGCAAGTTCTGCGCTCTGCAATTCAAGGAGCTTTGAAACGCCCTTTTCCTGCATTGTAACGCCGTAGAGGACATCTGCCTCCTCCATAGTGCCGCGGCGGTGGGTGATTGAAATGAATTGCGTTTTATCGGTCATTTTGCGCATATATTTTGCAAATCGCTCAACATTGACATCATCAAGCGCAGCTTCGACCTCGTCATAAATACAGAACGGTGACGGTGTGACCTTAAGCACACTGAAAAGCAGAGCCATAGCTGCAAGCGATTTTTCGCCGCCCGAGAAAAGGTTGATGTTTTGAACAGATTTTCCCGGTGGCTGAATTTTGATTTCAATAGCAGATTCGAGGCAATTGTCGGGTTCCTCGAGAATAAGCTCGCCCTTGCCGCCGCCGAAGAAATCGGCGAACGAAACCTTGAACTCCTCATTGATTTTATTGAACTGCGTAAGGAATTTTTCGCTCATTGATGAGGTGAGGTCCTCGATAATATTTTGAAGTTCGGACTTTGATTTTTCAATATCGCCGATTTGCTCCTTAAGGAACTCGTATCTCTCGGAAACCTCTTTATATTCCTCAATTGCGCCGACATTGATTGAGCCGAGTGCTCTGATTGCAACCTTGATTTCGTGCAGGCGTTTTTTAGCCTCTGCCATATTTTCAATAACTATGCCGAGAGCCTCTGCTTCGGGACGGGTAAGCTCATACTGCTCAAAGAGCATATCGTTGAGATTGTCAAACTCTTTTTGCATATTGTTTTTGCGTTCTTCAAGTCTGACAAGCTCGGCAGACAGCTTTTCTCTGTCGGAGGTTTTTGTTTTTTCCTCGGTACGAAGCTCAACATTGCGCTTTTCGCAATTGTCGCGGTATGTAATTCTGTCGCGGATTGCATCGTCTGCGCTTTTTGCCTTTGCACGAAGCTCGTTAACTGTTGACTGAACATCGGAAATTGAAAGCATAAGGTTTTGATTTTTAGCCTCGTACTGTTCGATTTCATCGGTAATTGACTTAACTCTGTCTGACTGTGTGGACTTGCGAAGTTCAAGTTCGTCAACGGCAAGTTTTGCCGCTTCGGTATCCTTTGCAAGAGTGACAAGCTCGAGGTTGATTTCCTCACTGCGCTTGCGGACAGCCTCGCGCTTTTGAGTAAGCTCATCAACGCCGTTGCTGATTTCGCCGAGCTTCGCCTCAACATCGTTGATTTGATTTTGAACGGCATCGCTCTCCCGGCTTGCCTTTTTGTCTGCCTCTTCAAAGAGCATAATTCTGCCGTCGGCATTTTCTTTTTCGCTAATGAGAGCGGCTTTTCTGTCGCCGAGCGATTTAAGTTTATCACTTGCAAGTTTATCGTCGCCCTCGGCACGGATAAGTTCTTCTTTTGCATTGCGAAGGTCTGCGTCCGCACCCTGAACATCGGCGGCGGCAAGATTAGCCTCCTCCATTGCTTTTTTGTATGACTGAGCGATTTCGTCAACCTGAGCCTTGATTTTTTCAGTCTCGGCATTAAGTTCGTCAATCATATTTGCACGGGAAAGAATGCCTGCGCCCCTTGAACGCGAGCCGCCTGTCATTGAGCCGCCCGGATTCATAACCTGACCGTCAAGAGTGACGATTTTATATTTATTGTTATATCGTTTTGAAATACCGATTGCGCAGTCGATGTCCTCGACAATCATAACTCTGCCCAAAAGGTTTGAAACGATATTTTTGTATTTTGCATCGCAATCAACAAGATTTGACGCAATGTCGACGAATCCGAAATTGTCATCAAGATTTTTTTCGTCGATATAGCGCGGCTTGATTGCCGAAACAGGGAGAAATGTTGCCCTGCCCTGATTGTTTTGTTTAAGATAGTTAATGGCGCGCTTTGCGTCTGCCTCGTTATCAACAACGATATTTTGCATAGCGGCACCCAAAGCGACCTCGACAGCGGTTGAATAATCGTTGTCAACGCTGATAAGCTGAGCGAGCGTGCCGTTGATGCCCGAAAGTGCTTTTGACGCACTTTGCCTCATAACAGCCTTAACCGAGCCTGCAAAGCCCTCCATATTTTTTTCAAGGTCGGAAAGCATACGCGCCTTTGACTGCTTTTCCTCGAGAGAGCGAACAAGTTTGTCATAATCGGCTTTGATTTTTTCCGCCTTTTCTGTTTTATTCTTCAATTTAAGGCGATAGCCGTCCATTGAATTTTCGTATTCCGAAATACGCTCTTTAATAAAAGCGATATTATCCTCCGTTTCCTGCTTTTGAGCCGACGCAGTTTCGATTTCTTTATCGACTGACTGCACCGTTTCATCAATAGCCGAAAGTCTTGATTTGATTTCCTCGATTGAAGAAACCGCCTGAGAGCATTTAACCTTGCAGTCGGACAATTTAAGGGTGAGGTCGGCAAGTTCTTTTGTGAGCTGCGAGCTTTGACCGCTTATATCATCGTTATCGGAAATGATTTTGTTAAGTTCGTTTGTAACGGCTTGAAGTTCGATATGCTTTGCCTGCGATTTAGCATCGCTCTCCTCAATAAACGCCTGCTTTGCGGCGATTTGCTCGTCGATTGAAAGGCCCGTATCGTCAGCCGCGGAAATATCGTTTTTAAGGCGTTCGATAGTTTCATTATTATGGTCGAGCGTTGCGTTGAGAACCTGAATTTCGCCCTCCTTGCGCACTGCCTCCTCCTCAAAAGCGGCAACGCCGGAACGGCTTTGCTCGATTTCGAGATTGATTTCGGTTATTTTTGCAAGAACGGACTCGATTTCGCTTTCGATATTTTCAAGTTCGGTATTGCATTGCTCGTACGAAACATTTGCGGCGTCGATTTTGTGCTCCTGCATACGAAGCTCATTTGTGAATTTATTGATTTTGCTGAGCCAAACGCCGATTTCAAGAGTTTTCTTTTCATCACTGAATTCAAGGAATTTCTTTGCCTTTTCGCTTTGAGTTTTAAGCGGACCGACACGGCTTTCAAGCTCGCCGAGAATATCAAGAAGCCTGACAAGATTTTCCTGCGCCTGTTCAAGGCGGCGCTCGGCATCTTTTCTTTTATGACGGAAGCGTGAAATACCTGCCGCCTCTTCAAAAAGCTCTCGTCTGTCCTCATTTTTTGCGGAAATTATCGAGTCGATTTTGCCCTGACCGACCATTGAATAGCCGTCTGCGCCCAAGCCTGTATCCATAAACAACTCGTGAATATCCTTGCGGCGGACAACCTCGCCGTCGATTTTATACTCGCTTTCGCCCGAACGGTAATAGCGGCGTGAAACCGTAACGATTTCGCCCTTGTCTTTAAGCGAATTGTCGGAATTGTCGAGCGTTAAGACAACCTGCGCAAAACCGAGCGGCTTTCTTGTCGAAGTGCCGCCGAAAATGACATCCTCCATTTTTGAGCCGCGCAACGATTTTGTCGAGGTTTCGCCGAGTACCCAGCGAACGGCGTCGGAAATATTACTTTTGCCCGAGCCGTTCGGACCTACTACGGCGGTGATGCCCTTTCCGAATGTTAATTCTGTTTTATCGGGGAATGATTTGAATCCCTGCATTTCAAGTGTTCTTAATAACATTGCAATACCTTAAAATAATTATTTTTTAACTGTTTTTATTTCTCCGACGGCGACCTTGTCGCTGACGGTAACTTTTATGTTATACCCTGCCTCCATCAAAAAATAGATGTTGCGCTTTTGCTGACCCTTAAGCTGTGAAACGGTTTTGGGGTTGACAAAAATCTCGTAAGAGGCAGGCGGATTTTTTAATATTTGATTTAAGAGGAATCGCGATTTGACTATTTCGCCGAACGAATCGTGAAACGCGCCCGCTATCATATTTTTTTTAAGCTCGGGTGACGAATGAAGCCCGATGCGAATTATTTTTATGCCTGCGTTCTCAAACATCGGTATGAGCCGAGTGCAGAGATTTGCCGCATCGTCAACGGTTTGAGGCTTGTATATTTTCCGTTCGTACAAATCGGCGAGCATTGTGCCCTTAAGCACAACGGTGGGATAAATCCTGACGGTATCGGGATTTAGGGCAATTATCTTTTCGGCAGTCGCAACCGCCTTTTCGTCCGTATCCTTATAAAGCCCTGTCATCATTTGAAGTCCGAGTTCAAAGCCGTATGATTTTATAAGCTTTGACGCCGACTCTACCTGCGCCGAGGTATGACCGCGCAAATTTGCCGCAAGCACCTCGTCGTCCATAGACTGAGCGCCGAGCTCGACAGAGGTGACGCCGTATTTTTTCAAAATATCGAGCACCTCGTTATCAATAAAATCGGGGCGTGTTGAAATTCTTATTCCGTATATACGCTCGTTATCCAAAAACGCAGACGCCGCTTTTAAGAGCGACACCATATAATCCCTGTCAATCGCGGTGAACGAGCCGCCGAAAAATGCGATTTCGTATTTATAGCCTTTTTTTGCAAGCGCCTTTTTTACTGCATTTTCCACATCCGACGGTGTGGGTTGCTCCGATTTGCCGGTGATTGTTTTTTGATTGCAAAACGAGCACTGCTGGGGACAGCCGTTGTGAGGAACAAAGATGCTTATATTACCCTTTTTAGCCATCTATACACCCCATCATAATCAGAGCCTCTTTCGCCGCTTCCTGCTCTGCCTGCTTCTTGCTTCTGCCTACGCCCCTTGCGATTGCGTTTGAATTGATATGAACCTCAACCTCAAAGCGTTTATCGTGATCGGGTCCGCTTTCGCCGACCAAAACATAATTAAATGTTTCGTCGGGATTTTTTTGAACAATCTCCTGAAGGGTTGTTTTGTAGTCTTTGAAATTGGAGTGGTGATTGTTCACCTCGCGTGAGAGAAAAGACAAAACAAATTTTTTTGCCGGCTGCATACCGCCGTCGAGATAAATGGCGGCAATGAGCGCCTCAAAGGCGTTTTCAAGAATGGTGGGTCGCTGTGCGCCGCCCGAAGCCGCCTCGCCTTTACCCAAATAAAGATATTCGCCGAGGCTCAACTCGTTTGCAAAACTTGAAAGCGACTGTGTGCAGACGAGCGAGGAGCGAAGTTTTGAAAGCTTGCCCTCGGGATATTCGGGAAATTTTTCAAAAAGATATTCTGCCGAAATGATTGACAAAACGGCGTCGCCCAAAAACTCGAGCCTCTCGTTGCTGACGATTTTCGGGTTGTGCTGCTCGTTGGCATAGCTTGAATGAGTTAATGCCTCGTGAAGATATGAAATATTTTTAAAGGTGTATCCTATTTTTTGTTGTAGCAATTCCATATTAATCGTTAAGTTCTTTCTCTATTTTGTCTATCAGGTCGGTTTGCAAAAACCAAACCGCCTGCTTGATTGCATTTTTAAAGGTGCGCGCATCGGCAGAGCCGTGTGCCTTTATAACAGGCTTTTTGACTCCGAGAACGACTGCGCCGCCGTATTCCTTATAATCAAACTGCTTTTTCATATCGTTTATGCCCGACTTAACGCCGAGATAAGATATTTTTGAAAGCGTGTTTTTCATAAACGCCGCCTTGATTGAGTTCATCAAAACTTTTGCGACACCCTCATACATTTTTAAAATCAAATTGCCCGTGAAGCCGTCGGCAACGACAACATCGGCATCACCGAACGGAATTTGTCTGCCCTCGATATTGCCGACAAAATTGTACGGCGCACTTTTCATAAGGGCATATGCTTCCTTGACAACGGGCGTGCCCTTTGTTTCCTCGGTGCCGTTGTTTGCAAGGGCGACACGCGGATTTGAAACCTTGAGCACATTTTGCATATATATTGAGCCGAGCAAGCCAAACTGATACAAAAATTCGGAACGGCACTCTGCATTTGCGCCGCAATCCATAAGCACAAACGGTTTTTGGGCACTTGGCATAACGGAGGCGATTGCAGGGCGTTTGACACCCTTAATTCGCTTTGTGAGCAATGTTGCGCCGACTGTGATTGCGCCCGTATTTCCTGCGCTGACAAAGGCATCGCCCTCACCGTCATTAAGCAGTCTAAATCCAACCGCAAGCGAAGAATCGGGCTTTTCTTTAAGCACCGATTTTGCATTGTCGCACATTGTGATTTCGTCCGTGCAATGCTTGATTTTGGTGTTTTTGAGTGTTATGTTGTTTTCCTTAACGCAGGAATTGATTTTTTTCTCATCGCCGACAAGAATCAGCTTGTCGATATTAAACTCATCAACGGCAAGCATTGCGCCTTTGACAATTTCAAGAGGTGCGTTGTCGCCGCCCATAGCGTCAACAATTATATTCATTTGATAACCTTCTCCAATTCATCAAGCGCACGCTTTGACAGCGCGGCGTATCTTTCTTTCTTATCGCGGATTTTAGGCTCAATCGGCGGCAAAATTCCGAAATTTGCACCCATCGGCTGAAAGTTTTTAACAGACGGGTCGCTGATATAATCGGTCAGCGCACCGAGCATTGTATTTTCGCCGAGCAAGAGCGGCGGCTCGCCGTTTGCTTTTCTGACCGCATTCAAGCCTGCGAGCAGTCCCGACGATGCTGACTCCATATATCCCTCAACGCCGGTGATTTGACCTGCAAAATAAATATTTTCGTTTGAACGGAGCGAGAAGTCTTTATTAAGCAGTCGGGGCGAATCGAGAAACGAATTTCTGTGCATTACGCCGTAGCGAACGAAATCGGCATTATCAAGCCCCGGAATCATTGAAAAGACTCTTTTTTGCTCGCCGAATTTCAAATTTGTCTGAAATCCGACGAGGTTGAACATTGTGCCTTTATTATTCTCGCGGCGGAGCTGAACGCACGCCCACGGTCTGTGACCCGTATTGGGGTCGACAAGTCCGACCGGTTTCATAGGGCCGAAACGCGGAGCATCAAGCCCTCTTTTTGCAAGCTTTTCGATAGGCATACAACCCTCGTAAACATCGAAATCGTGAACAATTGCGCTTTCGGCATTGACAAGCTCGTTAATAAACGATTCGTACTCTGCCTTATTAAAAGGGCAATTGATATAGTCGTCATCGCCGCCTCTGTCGTATCTTGACGCGCCGAACGCCTTTGACATATCAACGCTGTCGGCGGTGACAATCGGTGCGGCGGCATCGTAAAACGAAAGACAATCGCCGCAAAGTCGTTTGATTTCATCGGACAAGGCGCCGTCTGTCAACGGACCTGTTGCGATTATCAAGATTTCATCATCGCCGGGTGCAATTTTGTCAAACACGCGATGCTCAACGGTGATATTTGGATGAGAAGTGATTTTTTCGGTGATTGTTTTTGAAAAAACATCTCTGTCAACGGCAAGCGCACCGCCTGCCGCAACGGCAGAATCCCTCGCGACCGGCACAGTGAGTGAGCCGAGGCGGGCCATTTCCTCTTTCAGAAGCCCTGCCGCACTTTCGAGGCGCGACGCCTTGAGTGAGTTTGAGCAAACAAGCTCTGCGAAATATTCACTTTTGTGAGCAG
>ERZ1034844.18-NODE-18-length-99649-cov-134.252234_pt1 | contig 99649 bp, 106 predicted proteins | sample MGYA00520594_ERZ1034844 | MGnify/ENA primary metagenome ERZ1034844 (study PRJEB33766, sample SAMN09781733) | gut metagenome | biome: gut microbiome | host: Homo sapiens | place: Madagascar | study: EMG produced TPA metagenomics assembly of the PRJNA485056 data... | reverse complement strand
ATATATAAATAAAGTAGATACTATATTAAAAGTAGACACTATTCCTAAGATAGTGTCTACCACAATAGAAAAGAAAGTAGAAGTAAATCATATTTATAAGTGGCAAAAACTACTAATGTGGTTAGGGGGATTATGGACTTTTCTTATTTTAGGGTTTGTAATTCATAAATTAAGAAAAAATGATTGATTTTAGTTTACTAATCACTGGAGGTGTTGGAATATTGACAAGCATAATTTCAAGTTGGACTACTTGGTTTTTTACTAAAAAGAAATATAATGCAGAAGTTGATGGAGCATTGTTAGATAATATGAAAGAATCACTTAATTTTTATAAAGAATTAAGTGAAGATAATAAAAGAAGATTAGAAGATGTTTTGGATAGAAACAAACAATTAGAAAAAGAAGTTTCAGATCTTCGTAGACAAGTTACAGCAATGCTTAGTACAATATGTACAGATTTAACTTGTATGCACAGAATAAGTAAAAATTTAGAGGATTAAATAAATGAAAAGAATAGTAAAGACAATAGGGAAAAGAAGAATTGTAGAGGGAGACCCCAATTTAGTTAGGAATGATGAGATTCTATTGCTAAATAAATCAGTAGACTTAGTTCCTATAACTATTATAAAGAATAGTGGTCAGCAATTACTAGTCAACTTAACTGATTCCATAGGAACTAGAAAAGTAAATATTGAAATAAATAGGCCATTAGTAGCTAATCTTAATATTATTCAGAGTGGAAAAACTACTGTAATTAGGGGACTTATAGAAAAGACTGCTCTTTCTAAATCAGAGACTTTTACCATTAATTTTACAATATGTTATGATAATAAAGTGTTTGCAACCTCGACAAGAGTTAGTTATGACACAAAATTCACTATTCCATTACCTCACTTTGAAGTAGGAGCTTCGATTACTGCTAATATTACAGAATCTTGAGTATGAAAATAGTTATAGATAGAAAATATAAAAAGCCTACATATACAATAAGTAATCTTACTATTGATGGAAAATGGTTCTGTAATGTTCTTGAAGATGCTGATAGAGGACTTGACAGTTCTATGAGCATAGCTAAGATTAGGGAGCTGAAGAAGCCCTCAATTACAGCTATACCAAGAGGTACTTATGAGATTACTTTAGATGTAATTTCTCCTAAGTACTGCACTAGTAGTTTCTACAAGCAGGTATGTAATGGTAAAGTGCCAAGGCTACTTAATGTAAAAGGATTTGAAGGCATACTTATTCATGCTGGTAATACTGATAAAGACTCAGCAGGATGCCTGTTAGTAGGTGTCAATAAAGTTAAGGGTCAAGTAATAAACAGCAGAGAAACTTTCAAAGAGTTATATAAGCTCCTTAAAGAGAGGCATGATAAAGGTGAAAAAATAACAATTAAAATTTTATAATCATGGCAAGAAGAACTGGCAGAGCAAAGCCTATGACTCCTAAAGCAGGAGTTACTAAGACTCATAGGAGATATAGTTGTGGAGGCAAGCTTAAAAAGTAGAGCATTGTATAAGACAGGATTGGTATTACTCAAGATAATTCCAATGTTGTTGGCATTATGTTGCCTATGTAATTCAATCCTGTCTTATTTCAATTTGGATGTTTGTGTGTTAAGCTATATAGGAGGGATTTCTGTAATCCCATTAGTATTTCTATATTTAACTTCATACATGTTTAGATTCTGTGAGTATCACAGAATGTTCTTACATTATATAGTAGTAACTTGGATGATTAATATTTATGACTATTACTATATACTGCCTCTAAGCAATCTGAACTACTTATGCCTGCAAATGATAATAGCAGGTATCTCATTGTTTATAATATTATACTTATATGTTAAAAGTCATAAGAAACCTACTGTTAAAGATAGTAGATGATATTGATGCAGGTAATTCAAATATAACTGAGGGAGAAGCCCTTGAAATAGTAGATAGTTTGAAGAGGTTTACTGATAAGGAGAAGAGATTAAGCAAGTATGCAGCTTGTGAATATTTGAATGTCAGTAGAGCAACTTTTGATAACTATGTCAGAGAGGGAAAGTTACCAAGAGGTAAGCATGAGATAGGCTTCAAAGAATTAAGTTGGTCTAAGAAAGAGTTAGATGAGTTTGTCAAGAAGTGTAGAAATAGCACTCTCTTGCACAGCAAGAAGCACTCTCTTACTTAGTAATATGCCTATTGAGAACTTATAATATAATACTTAGGAGGAGAAAATATGATAACCCAAAAGAAGATGATAATACCTATATTTAATTATAAACTCACTGTAGTCATATTTGACAAGTGGGAGGAGTTAGGAAGATTCTTGCCCAAAGAAGAAATGGAGCAGGAAGCCAAAGCTATAACCATAAATCAATATGGGGCATCTCTTGTAGCTATCAATTCTGAGAGGGGAAGTAGCATTATCCATGAAGCTGAGCACATAAAGAACTCTATATGGAGATATATAGGATATACTCCCCAAGAAGATAATGATGAAGTAGATGCTTACCTTATAACCTACATATATGACAAGATAGTAAGTGTATTTTATAAACATGATAGAGCAGCCAAATAAGGCTGCTTTTTTTTTGCTCTTTTAGCAACATATTACTAAGTTAAAGCCCTGTATATCAATATGATATATGGGGCTTTAGCATTGATAGGCATCCTGAGAAATATTACTTACCTTTGTACATGTAAGCTTACAATAAGAGAGATAAAACAATAACTAATTTCAAAAATTGCTACTATGGAAATAATTGAGAAGCAAGTAGAAAAGGTAAAGGAAGTTCCTACTGACGGCTGCTATGGCTATGGTTATGGTAGAAGAGATGTTAATGGCAAAGCTAATGCAGGTCTTACTCTTGGTATCATAGGTACTGCCCTTGGTGCTTGGGCATTATTTGGTAATAGAAGAAGCAGTGGACTATTAGGTCTTGCAGGTTCAGGTATGGGAGGCTCAAACATTAATATTAATGGTCTTGAGACTGGTCTTGGAACAGCTAATGGTATAACTTCTCCTTCTGCTTTCCAAGCATGGGAAAAGAGCTGTGAAGATGCTTTAGCTTTACAAGGGGCTATCTATAATCAGGCTCTGAACTATCAGAATAATAGATTTGCTGACAGACAGACTTTGAACTCAGAGCTATTTAGCTTGTGGAAGGGCCAGGTTGATGCTGACTTTGGTTTATACAAGAGCACAAGAGACAACTTTGATGTAATGACTGCAAAGCAAAACCAAGATGCTTTCAATCTGTATAAGTCTCAGAGAGATGCAGATGATGGTATTAGAAAGGAGCTAAGTGATTTGAAGGCTCAGGTAGCTATTAATGCTGCTGTAAGACCTTACCAAGATAAGCTTATCCAATGTGAGATTGACAAGGCATTTACTGCTGGTATTAACTATACTGACAGAAAGACTTGCAAGGCTATCTATGGTGAAGTATGTCTACCTAACACTCCTGTTGTAACAGGTTATGTTGGTGCTAACCAATGTGGTTGCCCAAGAGTAGTTAGTGGTGCTGCTGCAACTGTCTAAAGTAAGGGGGAATTACCCCCCCTTACTATTCAATACTAATCTTAAAAATATATAGATATGATTCCAGTAAATCAAGTAATATTAGGAGGAGGGGACCCACTACTGGGTAATAGTATGGTAAGTAATAGTCTGGATGAGCAATTACAGCTTATTGAGAAGTATAAACAAAACCTTGAGGCTGCAAAGCAGTTGAGGCAACAAGTCCAACCTGTTCAGCAACCTGTACCACAAAGAATGATATGGGATGAAATAGATGCTGAAATAGGCCCTATGACAGATGAACAGAAGACAAGAATGCTTCAAGATGAGGACTATGTAGATACTTATACTAAGATACAGGATATGGTTCAAGCAGAAATTCTTAACCTTGTTAAAGGTAGAATTGAGGCTACTCCAGAAGGTAAAGAACTGCTACAGAGGCAATTGAAGATAGTCAAGAAGTTAAAAGGAAAGATTATTCAAGAGACTAATAGGGAAATGGAAATGTTTAGGAAGTTTAGGGAGTTCAGTAAGACACACCCTGAAGTGACTTATGAAGAATTTATTAAAGCAAGTATGTAATTATGGTGACTATTATGCAATTGACTGATAATCTGAAGTCTTATATCTCACTTCAGTTGGAATCTATGGCTAAGACTAATCCTATGATTAGTTTTATGAAACCTCTTATTACAAGAGCATTGGATAAGAACTTCAGTAAGGTAAGTAAGGCTTTAGACCTTATAGCTGATAAGGATGGTAATATAGACATTGAGAATATCCTCGCTGAAATGATGGAGAATCTGATGACTACTAACCCGTTCACCTTCAAGACCTCATTTGTTGGAGACATAGAGATTGGTGGAGGAGAGATTAAATTCAATCTTCCGTTAACTAACAAAAGGCTGGTATTGAATATGACAGATTTAGAGACTTTCAAGGAAATGTTAATCACTAAAGACTAAGAATATGGATGAACTTATGATGTATGAGTACCTAAAGAAGAAAGGTATGGGTGGTATGAATGAGCATGAGTTCATGGATAAATTCAAGGATTTTATGGATAAATATAGGAGAAGTTCAATGAGACATGGCAGAGAAGGAGACTTTATGCCTATGGATGACTTCTATATGAGAGGACATAATAGACCTGATGAGTCCATGGATATGTTTGATTCAAGAGGTGATAGATTCAATGAGTCTGGCATGAGAAGTGGTGATATGGATAGGATGATGAGATACATGAGGAACTCAATGAGAGGTTCAGAGAGTGAACACTTTACTGAATCTGAAGCTAAGTATCTTGTAGCTGATATGTATCATACTGAGAATGGCAGAAAGTATAGTGGTGAGAAGTTTGATATGTACAAAGCAAAGGAAATTTGTGAGAGATATAGGGGAATACTTCCCACATCTGCTACAGTTGCTGATGTATATGTTGCAATCAACTCTCAGTACCATGACTATGCAGAACTGTTTAAGAACTGGTTTGGTGATGGTATAGAACAGAAAATAGTTGAATCTGCTATTGTATTCTGGTTTAAGGATGCAGATTGTAAAGCTGAAAACAAGGTAGTAGAATATCTTGGAAAGTACTAACAAAATGAGGGTAAGAGATAATCTTACCCTTTCTTTTTGCCTATATCTAAGATATTTTATATGCTAAGAATAAATAATTTATTTACTATATTGTAAGTGTGTAAAACTTTGCTTACCTTTGCACAGTTTTAAGAATAAAAAGGTAGAAGAATATGGAAGAAGAACTTAGCTTAGATAACATCTTAGGAGCAGAGGAGATTGAGAATCTGTTTGTAGAAGATGGTGAAACACAGGACACCCCACCTGCAAATGGGGAACCTCCCAAGAAAGAGGAGGAGCCAAGTAAGGATAAAGAAGAAACTACTGAGGTTGTTGATGTAGATAACTTGTTTACTGATACACCAGAGAGCGTAGGTAGTGGAAAAGAAAATACAGAGGAAAAGGAAGATACCACTCCTAAAGGGGATGGCACTTCTCCCAAAAACTTCTACTCTTCCATTGCCAAAGCCTTGAAAGAGGAAGGTATCTTCCCAGACCTTGATGATGAGGGTTTATCTAAGGTTAAAGACCCTGAAGACTTTAGAGATTTGATTGACCAACAGATAAAGGCAGGTCTTGATGAAAGACAGAAAAGAATTAATGAAGCCTTGAATGTTGGAGTTGAACCTACAGAGATTAGAAGGTATGAGAATACTATGAACTTCCTTGATTCTATTAAGGAAGAGAATATTTCTGATGAAGGAGATAAGGGTGAAAATCTTAGAAAGAACTTAATTTATCAAGATTTTATCAATAGAGGTTACAGTAAAGAAAGAGCTGCAAGAGAGGTGCAGAAGTCTTTCAATGCTGGTACTGATATTGATGATGCAAAAGAGGCTTTGAAAAGTAATATTGACTTCTTCAGAGATAAGTATGATGAACTTGTTAATGATGCTAAGTCAGAAGCAGAACAGGAAGAGAAAGAAAGAAAAGAACAGGCTGAAAAGCTTAAGTCCTCAATCCTTAATGACAAGGATGTGTTTGGAGATTTATCAGTAGATAAATCAACAAGACAGAGGATTTATGATAATATAGCTAAGCCTGTATATAAAGACCCAGAGACAGGAGAGTACTTTACTGCTATCCAAAAGTATGAGATGGAGAACAGGACAGACTTCCTAAAGAACATTGGGTTACTTTTCACACTAACTGATGGCTTTAAGAACCTTGATGGTTTGGTGAAAGGTAAAGTAAAAAAAGAGGTAAAGAAAGGTCTTAGAGAACTAGAACATACTCTCAACAACACAGCAAGAACCTCAGATGGTAATCTAAAGTTTGTAAGTGGAGTTGACGAGGACCCTGAATCCTTTATAGGAAAGGGTTGGAATCTTGATGTCTAAGCCTATAATATAGAGTACAATAACTAATAAATTAAATTTTTATGGCTGGAAAATTAGGTAAGTTTCAAATGGTAGGCTTCCAGCACTGGAAGGGCCTTACTAAGGAAAACCACCTTGGTTCTATCTTTCAGTTAGCTCCACAGAAGGCTACAAACCTAATGGTGCAATTGTTGGCTTATTACAGAGGAAAGACACTTGACACATTCCTAAATCAATTCCCAACAAAAGAGTTTGAAGATGATAATGAGTATTATTGGGATGTTATTGGTTCTTCAAGAAGAAATATTCCTCTTGTAGAAGCAAGAGATGAAGATGGCAATGTTGTTACAGAAGCTAGTACTATGGTTGGAGTAGGTACTGCTCCTTTCTATCTTGTATTCCCAGAGGATTGGTTTGCTGATGGTGAGTACATTGTAGGTAATCTGAATGAAATCTATCAGTTCAGAATACTTGGAGACCCAAGAATGGAGGGTACTAATGCAGTGTATAAGGTAGAGCTTGCTGGTGGTAATACAGCAGGTGTTCCACCTGAGAGACTGCTTGCAGGTGAGAGATTCTCAGTTGAAGCTGCATTTGTTGAGAAGGAACTTTCAAGAAAGGTTGGTGATGTAAGATTTACAAGCCCTGTTTCTATGAGAAATGAGTGGTCTGTAATAAGAATCCAACACAAGGTTCCAGGCTCTATGTTGAATAAGAAGCTGGCTGTAGGTATTCCTATTGTTAAGGAAACTGAGGGTAGATATACTAAGTCAGTTGCTACAATGTGGATGCACAATGTAGACTGGGAAGTAGAGCAGCAATTCTCTGAGTACAAGAACAATGCACTTGCATTTGGTAGAAGCAACAGAAATGCCAATGGTGAGTACATGAACTTTGGTAAGTCAGGTAATGTTATTAAGACAGGTGCTGGTCTATTTGAGCAAATGGAAGTTGCTAATACTATGTATTACAACACATTTAGTTTGAAGCTTCTTGAAGATGCTCTATATGAGCTTTCTGCTTCTAAGTTGGACTTTGGAGACAGATACTTCTTGATTAAGACTGGTGAAAGAGGTGCTATCCAATTCCATAAGGAAGTACTAAAGACAGTATCAGGTTGGACACAGTTTGTTCTTGATAACAGCTCTATTGGTGTTATTCAAAAGACTCAATCTAAGTTGCACCAAAACTCATTGAGTGCTGGTTTCCAATTTGTTGAGTACAAGGCTCCTAATGGTGTTAGAGTTAAGATTGATGTAGACCCATTCTATGATGACCCAGTAAGAAATAAGATACTCCATCCAAATGGAGGTGTTGCATTCTCTTACAGATATGATATTATGTACATTGGTACTATGGACCAACCTAATATCTTTAAGTGTAAGATTAAGGGTGATAATGAATATAGAGGTTATCAATGGGGTCTAAGAAACCCATTCACAGGTCAAAAGGGTAATCCTTACATGTCATTTGATGAGGATTCTGCTGTAATTCACAGAATGTCTACTCTTGGTATCTGTGTTCTTGACCCAACAAGAACTATGTCACTAATCCCTGCAATTCTACAGGGCTGATGATAAAAGGGGAGGAAAGTTAATCTTCCCTCCCCTTATTTTATTTCAATAAGTTAAAGAGAAGATATGGCAGAAAAGAAAATGGAAGAGAAGGTGGACTATACTGTACCTGACTTTGATATAGACAATACAGAGACTCCACTACAGGAAGTACCAAAAGAAGAGGCTATTGTAAAAAGACCTGAGAAGACACAAAAGAAAGTAGAGGTATCTGATGATACCTTAGTTAGTTGTCTGAGAAATGAGAGAGTTATTGTAAGACATGTACCTAAGCTGACAGGTATGTGGGGTAATAACCCTAAGCATGTATTGTCAGGAGGTATGGCAGAAGGTGCAGTTAGAACATTTGTAGTACCAAGACTATCTTCAGGTATGTTTGTTAATGTCCTTACAGACAAGGAAAAAGCATTTCTTGAGGAAATAATGGGCCTTGAATATAATGCACTAAGTATCTATAAGAAGGTAGACAACTTCTGGGATGATTCCAATGAGAATGGTATTAATAAGGTAAGATTGACAAAGCAGGATAACTATTTCAATCTATCTGACCCAGAGGATTACATCAGATACAAGATACTATTAGCTAACAAAGATTATATTGCTCCTTCACTGCAAGCATTGCAAGATACTCCTAAGGCTACTTATCAGTTTGTTATTATTTCTGAAGGTGAGGAAACTAAGGTTGCCAAGAACAACATGAGCACTACAATGATGTGCTATAAGGAATTTGGTAAGATTGAAGATAATATTGATCTACTAAGAGTTATTATTGAGACTATTGATGGTAGACCAACATCACAGAATGCTAAACTTGAGTTCTTACAAACTAAGGTTAATAGCTTAATACAGGCTGATAGTAAGATATTCTTGAAGGTTATTACTGACCCAATGCTTTCTACAAAGGTTCTTATTAAGAAAGCTATAGAAGCAGGTCTTATTTCTAATAGAGGTAATTATCTATACTTGAGAAAGGACAATACTCCACTTTGTGAGGCTAATGAAGAGCCTACATTGAATGTAGCAGCTAAATACTTAAACTCTCCTAAGCATCAAGAAGTTAAGTTTGCTTTGGAAGCTAAATTGAAATAATATGACTTGTGAAGAATTTTCAAATGAGTTTGACATACTATATAATAATATAATGTCAAATCAAGCTCCTGGCCTTGATGAGTATGAAAAAAGTGTTTTTCTTACTAGAGCACAGGATGATATAGTTAAAAGATATTTTACTCCTAAAGGTAATAAAGATTTTGAAGGATTTGATAGTTCTCTAAAAAGAAATATGGATTTTAGTTCTCTTTATAGGAACTATACTATATATGCTGAAGAAGTAGCTCTTCCAAAATTAGATAAAGATAAGGTGAAGGAAGCTTATTTAGCAGCTGTTACATATATAAGTACTAAAGTTAGAAAGCCTGAAGAAGTAAAAGACAATTTAGCAAAAAATATATCTTCGTATTGTATAGACCCAGAACATACACAAAAACGTTGGTATGGTGTTTGTAATGAAGATTTAGCAGCCTATATAAGTAATGATTCAAATATAGTATTTGTTAATAATAACAATACAGCTCTTAGTATTCCTTATAAAGCTAGTGATAGTGATAATTGGATAGCATTTTGTAATCAAAATAGAGATGCTATTGTTTCTGATATAGATGCTGTTTTTAATCAATCTTCAAAGGCATATACCATTAACATTAAAGATGTAATCAATATCTCTTTATTATTTTCACAAGAAAATGATTCTGTATTCTTACCAATTAATGACCAATTATTAGTTGAAGATACAGTATTAAAGAAAGACAGATTACTACAAATACTACCTATTACTTCAGTAGAATATATAAGATTAATGAGTAAACCTTTTAAGCAGCCACTTAAAAATCAAGCTTGGAAATTACAAGAACAATCAACAGATACTTCTTTATCTTATAAATTATTCTTTGGTAAAAATAATAACTTCAAAGAATATACTTTAAGATACCTTACTCATCCTAAACCTATTATTCTTACTAATTTAGGTAATGAAGGTCTCAGTATTAATGGTTATATTGGAGCTAATGAAGATAATCAACTTGTTAAAGAGGATGCAACTACAGGTTATACTTGTCAATTAAATTCAGAATTACATTATGAAATCTTACAAAGAGCTGTAGAATTAGCTAAGGCTGCTTATACAGGAGATTTATCTTCTACTATACAAATAGGAAATATTAGTTCTACTAATCTAGGACAGGGGGTAGACCCACAACAAACACAAAGAGCTAGATAATAATTATGACTACTTCAGAATTTAGTAATGAGTTTGATGTATTGATTAATGCTTATGCTAATAATAATGCTTTTGGTGATAGTTATGATAAAAATAATTTAGCTTTTGATGAGTATGAAAAATCAATATTTCTTACTAAGGCTCAAGAAGAGATAATAATAGACCTGTATAATGGTAAGAATCCTTTTGGAGACTCATTTGAGAAGACTGAGGAAATTAGGAGATACTTGAGTGATTTAATAAAGACCTACATAACTACTGACAAGAAAGTAGGATATACAGGACTATCCAAATCCTCTGTATTCTTTGAATTACCTGATGACTTGTGGTTCATAACCTATGAATCAGTTAATTTGAAAGATGATAGATTAGGATGTATGAGTGGTGAAGACATCTCTGTAATACCAATTACTCAAGATGAGTACCATAGAATAGGGAAGAATCCCTTTAGAGGTGCTAATGAAAGGAAAGCTTTAAGGCTTGATTTAAGTAATAAGGTAGTAGAGATAGTATCAAAATATAATGTAGAAAGTTATCTTGTTAGATACCTTTCAAGACCTGTTCCTATTATATTAACTAATTTGGCAGATGACCTGTCAATCAATGATATAAGTACAAAAACAGAATGTGAATTAAACCCTGTAATACATAGAGCTATACTTGAGAGAGCAGTAAAACTTGCCATAATAAGTAAGGTTCCAAATACAGGAAAAGAATAAAATGATTGGCTACATATACAAGTTTGAAAATAAAATAAATGGGAAAATTTATATAGGCAAAACCAAGAATATTAAAGAAAGAATATATCAACACAGCCATGTTACAAGGAATAAAAATACCAAATTTGGCAGTGCCATTAGAAAATATGGAATTGATACATTCGACTTTAGTGTTTTAATTACCATTCATAGTAAGAATAGTAATAACTTAGATATTATCTTGAACTACCTTGAGAAATATTTTATTAAGAGATATAATTCTTTTAATAATGGATATAATTGTACCTTAGGTGGTGATGGTACTATAAACTTCAAACATTCTGAAGAAACTAAAAATAAACTAAGAGGTAGAATAGTTTCTGAAGAAACAAGAAAGAAAATAGGATATGCACATAAAGGTAAACCTTGTCATAGAAGATTAACAGATAAATGGAGAAACTCTGTTATAGAAGCTAGAAGTATTCCTATTAAGCAATTTTCAAAAGATGGTGTATTTATTAAGCAGTGGTCGTCTATAACTGAAGCTGCAAGATATTACAATTTACCTAAATCATGTATAAGTAGAGTATGTAAAAATGAAAGAAAATCCTGTGGAGGATTTATCTGGAAATATTGTTAAACTAAATAATTATAATTATGAGTGTTTTTTCGACAAATCAAGTAAGACAGCTTTATGTGGCAAAAGAATTGAAGAATCCTCATGTACTTGCATCTGATGCTGCTGGTTCTATTGCAGTAAAGAATGATAAAGCTAAGAATCATCTGTATTTTGAATACAAGGGTGCTGACAACTTGATGAGAAGTGACCTAATTGACACCAAGAATATCCTTTATGCTAAGGCTACTGATGCTGATTCTATGGCACACGAGTTAAAGGCAGTTACAGTAACTCTTGACAATGAAGTAAATGCAGGTGCTCCTGTAGCTGGACAGGATTACATACTTAGAATTGCATTCAGACAGTATGTAGGTATGTCTGATGAGGACCAATACTTCAAGTATGGTATGGTACATGCTTATGCAGGCATGACAGCTTCGGATTTCTATAAGAAGTTAGCTCTGTCACTGGTTAAGAACTTTAGCAGAGAGTTAGTTCCTCTTGTTAAGTTTGTCTTGACAGATTCTAGTGATGAGGCAGTTCCTGTTGATGCTAATACTAAAGAGAGTGCTTTAACTGGAACTTATAAGGCACTTGTTATTGATGAGGTTGAGCAACCTTGGAGACTTGGTGTCATGGAGCAAACTCCTGTATATTTTGAAGTACAGCCTACTACTGTTACTGTAGATGGTGATGAGAGAGTTTGGGGTAAGGTAGAAGATACTGAGCCTGCTGGCACTATTGCTAATGGTAAGAAGATTGCAGACCTTGAGTACTTCTGCATGGGTGAGAGAGGTGATCAATATAGAAAGATTGGTTGGCCCAATAATATTGATACTACTTATCTTGTAGACCCAACTGTTAAGTATAATGTGATTGATATTCACTATGCTTATGTAGGTAGTAATGAATCAGTTCAGAAGTCTGAAAAGACAATTACTCTTGTAGTACCAAAGGTAGGTGATGAGAATAATGTGAGCAATGCTCTTGCTAATAGCATTATAACAGCTATTAATACTGCAACAGGTTTAACTATAGCTGCTCTTGATACTTCTGCAGGATAAACAAGATTTATAAGGGAGGCTATTAAGTCTCCCTTATTTTATTTATAATATTAAAAGGATAAGCTATGTTACACTTTAATGAGCTAAGGTATTCAAAAGATAATAAATACCTTTTAATTGATGCTGCTGTAGATAGCCTAGATTATTATGATAATGTATTTATTGGTAGTATTGTTATAGATAATCAAGATACTTTTGTTGCTAATGGCCCAAGTTCTTCTCCTATTTATACTTACAGCTCAGATAATAAAAAGCAAGTAAGACTTGAGTTACCTATTAATGCTCTCAATATAAATTGTCATTCTGATATATTATTTATCTATGTAATAGCTACTGGTACTCCTGCTGCTGACACTCCTTGTGGATTTGACAACAGTAAAATAATGGGAACAGTGATAAATTTACAAGATGCTTATAATAGTATGCTATCATATATAAGGGAAGTAGAAAAAAGTTGTACTATTCCAAAAGAATTTATAGATACTATTCTTAGATTTAAGGCTATAGAAATAGGAATTAAGACGGGTAATTACCCTCTAGTTATAAAGTATTGGAAAAAGTATTTCTCTAAAATAAAAAATACTTCTGTTACTAAAAATTGTGGATGCTATGGATGATATAACTAATATTGCAGAAGAGGCTCTAAAGAGATACTTTAATGCTTTATCTAAGTTAGGATATAAAAATTATAATGATGTATCTAAGTTATTGGTTCTTTTATTCATAGAAGAATTGCTAACAAGTGAGTTTTCTTTCTATATAACAGAAAGTGATTATAAGTCAATAACAAATGCACTATATTGTATAATGGGCAATAATTGCCTTATTGACTTACCATCATATGCTACATATGATTCTCTTTTTCATTATAATTCTAACTACTTAGAGTATATAAAGTGTAGGATTACTGAGGACTCTATTATTAGAAGTACTGAAGATTCAAACATTAGGATAAAAATATAATAGTTATAATCTATATATAAAGGGGATTAAAGCATTGCGAATATAAAAAATTTTATTTATATTTGCAGTGCTTTAATTATTTATCATAACTAATATAATTATGACATATAAAGAATTAGTATATATGTGTTTGGATGAATTGAAGCTTTATTCTGATGATGCTTCATATACTGAAGAACACGTAATATTCCTATTAGGGAAATACAGAACACTCCTTTTGAAGCAGAAATACTCAGATATAAAGAAGCAGATACCTGAGAGTAATTATCAAACTATATGCTTAGATTTGGTAGAAGTACCTGCTATATCAGGTGAACCCTGTGAAGGAGGTTCTTATCTAAGAAGTAAAGAACAGATACCTTTTCTAATGAAGATAGGCAATCCCAAGGTATATCCAATTGATTATTATCAAGGAGAGATTGCTTATATAAGTAGAGAAAGGATGAGGTATGTAGGATATAATAAATATCTGAAGAATATTATCTATGCTTCTATTGGCCCAGATAATTATCTATATTTTAAGTCTTTCAATCCACAATACTTGTATCTTGAAAAGGTAAGAATGACAGGTATATTTGAAGACCCTAAAGCTGCATCAGAGTTACAATGTCCTGATGGAAGTGGTAATACAACATGTGATATATTAGATAGAGAGTTTCCTATAGAGTCTGCATTAGTGCCTCCCCTAATTGAATTTGTGGTTAAGGAGTTATTGGGTGCTGAATATAGACCTAAAGATGATAGCAATGATGCTAATGATGCTTTAGCTGACTTAGCTACATTCCTTAAACTTAATACAAAGTCTAATTTAGCAAAAGCACTTGAATAATGATTGGCCTTGAAGAAAGCAAAAATAAGGTAGTTGATGAAAGTATGGCCTATGAAGAATTTAGGTCTAAAATTTTACATCTGAAAAATACAAGAAAGTCTAAAGTCAATAACTCATTGGGGGTATATGATGCTTACAAGTGGATAAGAAAGAATAGATGGCTTAATATAGGAAGATGTCTTACAGAACATGAGTTCTATAGCATTATAAGGAAAGTCAATAATTACTTAGCTGATAGTTTTCTTCAAGGTAATGATATTAAGTTGCCACATAGAATGGGTAGAATAGAGCTAAGGAAATATGATGTGAGAGTTAGTTTTGATGGTGAGAAGGTCAAGACTAACTTACCTATAGACTGGGATAAAACTCTTAAATTATGGTATGAAGATGAGGAAGCCTATAAGGAAAAAACACTGGTTAAAGTGGAGGAAAAAGAAATCTTTAAGGTCTACTATAATAAACAGTTAGCAAAATATAATAATCAAGTCTTCTATGAATTTAAGGTTAATAGAGAATTAAAGAAAGCCCTTAAAAAGAATATTAAGGATGGCAAGATAGATGCTTTCCTACTAAATAAGAAATAATATGAGTTGGAATGATTTATCCATGAAAGATAGAGCCTCCTATATAAAATTAGGAATTGAGAATGGTATTACTGATTTAGACGCTATTAGAGGGATATATAATAAATTTGCAATGGGAGGAGATACTAGGAATGAAGAATTAAAAGGCTCTGATAAGACTCTTCCTAAACTTAGTTTGCATGTAGACAAATCTACAGGAGAAGGTTTTGCAATAGATGATAATGGTAAAATTGTAGGCCGTGATGCTGCAACTGGTTTATCAGAAGCCACAGTAACAGGTAAAAGAACTTGGTTAAACAGGTTCAAGAAAGAACATCTAGAAATGGCTGAGGTATGGAAACAGATGGCACAGGATAACTTACAGCAGAAAACACAAGCTGGATTTTATGATGATAGTTATAGACCTACTGTTTCTAAAGAAGAAGCCGAAAGAAATAAACAAAACTATTTTGAAGTTGCGGCTCTAAATGCTGCTATGGGTTCCCCATATACAATGAATCAAAATAGTTTTAATTATAATCCTGTAATAGCAAACCAACAATTAAATTTTGGAGCACGTTATCCTTTATCTTCTATAAACAATGCTTTTGAAAGTGCTTTGGGAGATGCGGCCTTTAATTATATATTAAAGGGAGGTAAAGTTCTTGGGCAAAGACTACTAAATTCAGATTTAAGATATGAACTAGACCCAAGATATATGAAGGTATATCATCATTCTCCTGAACCATTTGATATAGCTAATTTTAATGTAGCTACTAAAAATGATGCAGGATTACATGTATCTCCCTATCCTGATTATAATTCTAATTTCGGAAATGTTATTTATAAAGGGTATGTTAAAAGACCTAGTTTTGAATTTTTTGATAGGGGTAGTAATGGATATAATATGTTTACTCCTATTGGCAAAGGAGACCCTATGAGTTTATTAAAAATTGATAGCCCATTAACAGAGAGATACTTGAAAGCTGCATATTCTCCTAAATCTCTAAAGAAACTGAAATTTACTCCTTTAACTGGCTCAGATGTACAAGGTGTTCCTGGTAAATATACTAGAAAATATAAAGTACTTAAATTTGGTCTTGGTACAGATAACAATGTTGATGCTATAGATTTAATATTTCCAAATGAAAGTAGTGCTTTCAAAGAAGACCTAAGAAAAATAGTTAATGCTGGAATAGATAAAAAAGTAAATGCTAGGAGTAAATACCCATTATCTATAGAGGATGTTGATAATAATAATATTTGGGTAAATAAGCAAGTCAGTGACTTTTTATCTTCGCATGGTTATAGTGTAGGTGAATATCCTAATAGTAATCCATTAGAAAAATTTCCACAAAGTTTTTCTATTTTTGATAGAAATGCCGCACATAATTGGAAGAGAATTAGGAAAGAAGGAGGTCCACTTAAAAAATCATATAAAGACTTCTCTACTAGATTATCTAAAGCATGGCATAATCAAGATTTAAGTCAAGATGATTATGATTATCAGAAATATTATAATGATGATCCAGAAGAAGCATATAGGCAACTAGAATCTATTGAAAAAGGAGGTCAAGGTCATTTTCCTGATGAAGGTAGAAGTGGTATTTATAAAACATCTAACCATCCTACTTATCCTGATTTAGGTGCTAATTCTTGGCTTAATAATGATAGAATATTTAATATGTCTGCAAGACAAGCTGTACCTGAAAATACAGATAGAGTATTAGATTATTTAGGATATGATTTAGGTTATAATAAAGGCGGAACAAAAGCTATGTATAATGGAGCATATCAATTACCTGAAGTAACAATTACACCTAATGGTAATTATACAGAACTTATTCCAAATGAATTAGGTACAGGTTGGATGTATAGAGATAGAGCTGGAAGATTTGATGATTTTAATTATGATTATGTAAATCGTTATGAAGGAAATCAAAAAGCATTAGGTGGTAATTTATTTGCTGATGGAGGTAAAAAAGCAACTAGATATAGGTCATCAAGCAATATTAGAAAACAAATATCTACTTGGGAAGGAGCAACCATGAAAACAAATACTCCATTTGATGAAATGGATACTAGGTTTAATCAAGTGCTTCCCGAAGGTGCTTTAGAGAAACTAAGTCAAGAGCAATTAGATGGATTATATAGTTTTGCTTATAATGTTGGAACAGGAAGATTTAAGACAAGAACTGCTCCTACATTAGCTAAGTATCTACAAGGTAATGCAACTGTTGAAGATGTTAAAGGTACTATGTGGGCTTCTGGAGATAAGAAGTATAGAGGATTAGCTAATAGAAGAAAGAAAGAAAGGTCTATGCTTGGGGCTTATGTTCCTGTACAAGAGACTATTCCAATGACTACTCCTTTAGCTACCCCTTTAGATATAACTCCAGCAGTTCAACCTATTATAGAAAGTAATCCAGTAATACAAGACAACATTGAAACTCTTCCATTAGCATTTAATACTGAAAGTCAGAAAGAGTCTTATTATACTCCTGGGTTCTTTGATTATGTAAACTATATAAATCAGATAAGACAACCAAAACAACCAAAACAAAGAGATAGAAGAATATGGTTAACTATATAAGTATAAAACAGGCATTAGATGACTTGTTAGAGCATCCTCTACTGCAAGACCTATCTTTTGAAAGGGTAGTAAATTATACTGTACACTTTTTACAAATTGTAGGAGTGCCTAATGAGTTTGAAGAGAAGACAGCCTTGATTGACATAAAGGATTACAGAGGGTGCTTACCTTGTGATTACTATGATATGATACAGGTAAGAACTTATAAGGAGGGAGAATATTGTCCTAGAGTATTTAGATATACTACAGATAGTTTCCATCATAGCCCTAAGAAAGGAGATTCAGATACTTGGGATTTAACCTATAAGTTACAAAATAGTATTATTTATACTTCTATTAAAGAGGGTACTATAGAGATAGCTTATCATGCAATTAAAGTTGATAAAGAAGGTTATCCTATGATACCTGAAAATAGTAGCTTTATACAAGCATTAGAACTTTATATTAAGAAAAAAGTATTTACTATTCTCTTTGACCAAGGTAAAATTAATAATGCAGTATTACAGAATACTCAGCAAGAATATGCTTGGGCAGTTGGTCAAGCTCAAAGAGACTTAACTATGCCTACTATAGACCAAATGGAGTCCATCAGTAATATGTGGACTCAGTTATTGCAAAGAAATAATGAGCATAGTAAAGGCATGAAACAATTGGGAAGAAGAGAATATATAAGAGTACAGTAATATGCAAAAGAAACAAGTAGCTATAATGCCAGTAAGTATGCAGCAAGATTTAGCTGTTAGTAAATTTCCTGCTGATGCTGCATATGAAATTAGGAATATGAGAATTGTTACTAATGGCAGTAATACTTCATTATGCCTTACTAATGAAAAGGGCAATTCTCTCGTTAATCTGGAGCTGAATAATTCTGTTATACTAGGCTATGTATATGTAGAAGACTATATAATTGCCTTTTCCAAGGGAACTAAAGACTATATATATAAAATATATGTGGATAATGATACTTTGAAAACCAAAGCATTATATGAGGGAAACCTTAATTTTAGTTTAGACCATCCTATAGAAGGTATAGCTAGTATTGAATCTGATAAAGTTAAGAAGGTATATTGGGTAGATGGATTAAATGAAGTAAGGGCTATAAACATAGTTGACTTTGAGAATAGTCAAAATCCTAATTATAAATTTGAAATAACTGCTAATAACATTTCTCTTAATGACAGTATAAAAGTAACTAAGGGATATGAAGGAGGCTCTTTTACTGCTGGAGTAATACAATATGCTTATTGCTATTATAACCTTCATGGACATGAAACTCCATTAATAAATTGTTCTTGCCTAAATTATATATCTCATCAACAAGGAATAACTAATGATGAAAAGGTTTCTTGTAATTTTAATATAAGCATTAGTAATGTAGACAACTCTTATGATTACATTAGATTGTATTCTATAATGAGAACTTCATTAGATGCAGCTCCTGAAGTTAAAAGATTAACAGATATTTATATTAAAGATACTAAAGAGGATGTCCACTTTATAGATAATGGTAAAATAGGGGATACTGTAGACCCTATGGTATTATTATATCTTGGAGGAGATAAAATAATAGCAGATACTTTAACCAGTAAGGATGATACATTATTTTTAGGTAGTATAGAAGATCATAATTATGCTATAACTGAATCAGACAGGGAACAAATACAAAGCACACTAAAAGATAAACTAGAGTTTGTATCTCCAGCAACTGGAAAAGTATATAAAGGTGCTTCTTATACATCTTATAAAGGAAATCTTGAACTCTCTCAAGATGAACTATTAACATTCAAATATGGAGAAACTTACAGAATAGGAATACAATTCCAATTCAAGGATGGTAAACTAAGTGATGTTATATACTTAAAAGATATAAACAATGCTAACCATCCTACTTACTCAGATGGAATGCTGTATTTGCCTTATCTACAATTAAAAGATATAGGAACTTTAGATAATAATATTGCTAGAGCAAGGCTAATGTATGTATATCCTAATGTAGAAGATAGAACTAGATTATGTCAAGGAATTGTTTCTCCTACTGTATATGAAGAAAAGTCAAGAGTAAATAAGAATTTATATGTGCAGCCTTCTTGGTTATTTAGAGATTCTTCTTATAAGAATAAAGACTTTATTGATAAAGAAATACAATCATCTTATGGAGATAAAGATGTTTATGTTAATGCTAAAGAGCTAGCACCAGAATTTGTAGATATTACTTTTTATTATTGGTTTACTCGTAGTCAGATTCCTCTTGATTTAACGCAAACATATCATGTTCAAAAAGATAAGGAAAAGGAAAAATATTTTTCTAATTACAATAGTGCCGCTACTTATTTAAGAAGTTATGGTATAACACCTCCTACACAAGAAGATTGGGAATCACATTATGGAGAAGGTATGAGAGGAGCTATTGAGAAGACTGTAAAAGTAGACCCTTTGGAAGATTTTATTCTTAAATTAGAAGATAATAATAATTACTATATAGATAGTTCTATAGTAACTTTATATTCACCAGAGATAGAAGAAATATACAATACTATAAACTCTGAGTCTTTAACAGATATAGAATTTATAGGAGCTTCTCCTATTCAGAATACTTATAATGACTATATAATAACTTCTTCTAATTCTTTAAGAGACCCAAAAGAGATAGGGTTTATAGATAGGAATATTAAAGGTATTATTAAAAGTGATTTATTGTGGAATGATGTAACTCCAGATTCTGACCCAGTAAAACAAAATCCATATCATTCTTGGGCATTTAGAGTATACATGTGGCATAGAAAAGGGTCTTTGAATGCAGATAATACTGGAGATAATAATTCTATAGATGACGCTAAATATGGAGGACAATATTCTATTCTTAATAAGAAAGTGTTTGTTAATGTAAGAGATACACTTAACACTGCCTACTTTAATTCTGTAGTTAAGGATAGACCTTTCAAAGTACATATTAATAACTATGAAGGATTTTATAAACTTGCAGACACCTACAATTATAAAGGAGTAATCAATATAGTAAATGTAAACTCAGATAAGTATCCTATATTTGGCGCAGAAGTAAATAAAGATCTTGGAGTAATTGGCTCTATTAAAACTTTACAAGAAAAAGAAGTAACTAATAAAGGCGAAATTATATACTCCAATGATCCAGTTCCTATTAAGTATAAAACAGCTAATCATATAGTAATTGATTTAGGAAAATATCTTCCTAAAAGTAAAAACATTATACCAGAGAATAAAATAGATTTAACTACTATAGCATCTTCAGATAATTATTTAATAGCGAATAAGATTGTTGAATCTCTAAAAGATATACCAAGGGAAATTACTGAAGAGGAATTTAATGCTTTGGGTATATATGAAGGGTATAAATTTTATATTAAAGCCCTACTTACTAATTATGCTTCTACAGAAGTAGTTACCTCGTTCTACAAACGTGCAGATAATAATTACTATAGAATAAACTATACAACTCAAGCAGAAGATATTCCAGAATTAGAGTTAGGTTCTACTTTCTTAATACTCTGCAAAGATGAAAATGCTTACTATACTGCTAAAGTTGTAGGTTTTGATGCAGATGATGTAGAAACTCCAGTGATTGAATATACTAAGTATGCAGATACAAAAGAAGAAATACTTGTAGATGTTTCAATACCAGGTAATAGTATATACAAATGTGATATTATAAGGAATCTAGGAAATACACAATATGGAGGGACTTTGACAAACAAAGATAATGACTCTCTCATGCTTAATACTAAGTGGACTCCTATAAGTGATTTTGTAAATATAAAAAATAATTCTATAGTTGCTCATAGAGGAGATACTTATTTTCAAAAATGGGATTGTATGAGTACCTTTCCTTATTCTCCTGAAGATATAAATCAAGTAATAGATATTACCTCTACTTTTATAGAAAGTAGAATAAATCTAGATGGAAGAACAGATATTAGAGGAGATTATAGTGCTTCTATGAACTACTCTAATTTTAATTCTATAAATAATATCTATAGTCAAACTGATAATTTTCTGGCTAAAACTAATGTAGTATTAAAAGACCCTATTGTTAAGTATAATACAGGAATAGCATTTTCTTTGTCAAAAACTTATGATGAAGAGATAGATAGTTGGACTAATATTAAATTAGCTAATAATATATCTTTAGATGGAAATTATGGAGATCTAAATGCTTTGAAAGTATTTAATAATAATATATACTTTTTTCAAAAGAGTGCAGTAGGTATAGTAAATTTCAATAATAGAGTTCAAATAAATACTTCAGATGGAGTACCTATTGAAATCTCTAATAGTGGTAAAGTACAAGGAAAGACTTATATTTCTAATTTTTATGGCTGTTCTAATAAATGGTCAATAGTAGATACAGCTAGTGGTTTTTATTTTATAGATGATATTAATAAGTGTATTTTACATTTTAATGGTCAATCTTTTATAGATTTATCTACTACTAAACAAATGTATTCTTGGATAAATAAAAATATAAGTAAATCTCCTTGGAATCTAAATAATAATTCTATTAGAGTTTTATATGATAGAAATACTAGTGATATTTATTTTACAAATAATAAAGAGGCTTTAGCCTTTAATGAACAACTAGGAGCATTCTCCTCATTCTATTCTTATCCTAATGTAGATTGGCTATTTACCTTAAATAACGATAGTTATCAAATATGTAAGAGTAAAGTGTGGAAACTGCAAGGAAGAAATCTATATAGTGTATTCTTTAATGCTAATGAAGATTATTCTCTTTCTATTATTGCTAATCCAGAATTTCAATCTGATAAGATATTTGATACTGTAGAGTTTAGGACTAATGGCATAGAACATTTCATTAACTGGAAAACTGAGAACTATCCTTTTGACTCTTTAATTACTACAAATGAGTATCAATCAGCAGTATCTACAATTAGTTCTTTAAGGAAAAAGTTTAGAATTTGGAGATGGCAAATTGGTAGAAACACTAATAGTAGAGACAGAGTAAGAAATCCTTGGGCTAAAATTACAATGGTAGGTAATAGTGACACTGAAGTAAGGTTATATGATTTGGCAGTTACTTATTATATCTAAATAAACAAGAGTAGTAGTGGTAGATAAGTTATTTAATTTGTCTACCACTACTTTTTTCATATAAGTCTTTCATATTCAAAAATGATTTATTATCTTTGCAAAAAATTAATAAGTATACTATGACTAAGAAAAAAAGAAAAGCAAACTATTTTTATAATGGTGGCCCTGTTTGGGATAAAAATTTAAGTTTTGGAAAAAACTTAGGTAATGCCTTTAATAGTGGGGCACTTAATAGTGTTGTAGGTGCTGCAGGGTCTGCATTAGGACAAGGTATTTCAGGGGGTTTTTCTACAGGAGCAGGAAATGCTATGCAAGGATTGAGTACTATAGCTAGTGCTATTCCTGGCCCTTGGGGTGCTATAGCTGGAGCTGGACTTAATATAGTTGGTGGAGCAGTAAATAGATTATTTGGCAGTCAGATAAATGAACAGGCTGTTGCTAATTTCAAAAATGAAAATAACCAGCTAGCAAATACAGTTCTTAATGCGAATAACTATGATGATTTATTAAGTCAGTATAGTAATACTTCTTTACTAGGGGATATAAATAAATCTCAAGTAGGGAAAGACGGAATATTCTCTAATAAAGTTAGTAGATTAACCTCTTCATTAAATGCTGACAGAGACCTTGCTAATGAAAGATACTTGTCTTCTGTTAAAAATAGTATTAATAATATTGGAATAGAAGAGTTACTAAATGCTAACTATGCTGCTTATGGCGGCCCTTTGACTATGAGATATACAGGAACAATGTCACCCTTTGGTAATACTTTTGCTGATGGTGGTAATATACATATTAGTCCATCAAAGAGAGGAACTTTCACAGCAGCAGCTAAAAAGCATGGAAAATCTGTACAAGCATTTGCTTCCCAAGTATTAGCTAATAAAGAGAATTATTCTCCTGCTATGGTAAAGAAGGCCAATTTTGCAAGAAATGCAGCTAAGTGGCATAGCTTTGGTGGAGACCTTAATACTAATGGGGGAGATTTTAGTAATGGCCTTATTATGATAGGTAATGGAGGCACTCATGAAGAAAACCCTATGGAAGGTGTACAAATGGGTGTAGATGACCAAGGAACTCCTAACCTTGTTGAAGAGGGAGAAGTTATCTTTAATGATTATGTATTTAGTGATAGAATGAATGTTCCCAATAGTATAAGGAGTTCTCTAGGTTTGAGTAAAGGTAAGAACCTTACTTTTGCAAAAGCTGCAAAGAAATTACAAAAGGAAAGTGAGGAAAGACCTAATGACCCAATAAGTAAGAGGGGCCTCATGAGTGCTATGTCAAAATTACAGCAAGCTCAAGAAGCTATAAGACAACAGAATCAAGTAGGTCAAGAAGGAATACAATATGCACATGGTGGCAGAATGGGTACATTATTTGATGGCCCTGGGCCAGATGATAATTTCTTAAATCTTTCTAGAGATGCACATCTTTTTGGAGCTAGTGTTCCTGACCAAACTGTTCCTACACCTATATATGATAATAATGGAATCCTTACACCTGAAGGTTTAACATACTCTAGAGCTTCACATTTAGGGGTACCTATAGAGGATATACAAACAGCAGAATCTACTATTAATAAAGAAACTAATGATGAACCTAATGATAAAAAATTTGACCTTACTGCACTGAGATATGCTCCTGTAGTAGGTGCTGCAATAGGTCTTGGACAAAATATATTCAGTAAGCCTGACTATTCAAGTTCAGATGCTATACTTAATGCAGCTAATGAAGCAGGAAGATATACCCCAATTGGGTTTAATCCATTGGGTGATTATTTAACCTACCAACCATTTGATAGGAACTATTATATAAATAAACTTAATGCACAATCTGGTGCTACTAGAAGAGCTATTGTAAATCAAAGTGCAGGAAACAGAGCAACAGCACTGGCTGGTCTATTAGCTGCTGATTACAATGCACAGGGTAAAATAGGAGACCTTGCAAGACAAGCTGAGGAGTATAACTTAGCACAAAGACAAGCTGTTGAACAATTTAATAGGGGCACTAATCAAGCTAATGCTGAGATGGGACTCAAGGCTGCAATGGCAAATCAAGAAGCTGCCTTAAAGGCAAGAAGTTCAAGACTAAGTGGTGTTGCACAGGCTATGACAGTAAGAGATGCTGTTGATGCAAGAAGGGGTGCAAGTATGAGTGCTAACCTTACTAACCTCTTTAATTCTCTTGGAGATATTGGTAGAGAAGAGTATAGCAGAAATATGATAATGAGTAATCCTGCTTTATACTATTCTATTGATAACAAGGGTAAGATTACATATAAGAATGGTTATGAAGACCTTAGTGAGGCTGAAAAGGCCATAGTAAGAGAAGGAGCTAATAAAGCTAGTAAAGCTAAGAATAAGAAAGCTAAGGGTGGTTATTTAACTATTAAGAAGAAGTAATATGGCTAACTATTCACTAATTATAAATTCGCAATTCAAGCCCTTCTCTTATCAAGAAATGCTGGCTCCAACCTTGATGGCTACCCAAGCTCATCAAGCATTAGAGGACCAATATGGGGAACTCTCTACTAAGGCAAGTGTATGGGAGGAAATGGCTAATGAACAGACTGACCCTTATGCTTACAAAATGTATAAGACCTATGCAAATGACCTCGAAGAGCAAGCTGGTCAGTTAGCAAGGGAAGGACTTAATGCTACAAGTAGAAGGGATATGCTTAACATGAAAGCAAGGTACAGTAAGGAGATAACTCCTATTGAACAAGCCTATGCAACAAGACAAAAGCAAGCAGAGCAACAACAACAAGCACTTCTTCAAGACCCAACATTGATGCTAAGTAGAAGAGCCTCAACTACAAGTCTTGATGATTATATAAAGAATCCACAGTTAGCTTATGAAGCATATTCAGGTAAGTTAATTACTGCACAAGCTGCACAAGCTGCATCTGCATTGGCTAAGGAAATGCAAGAGAAACCAAGGAAGTGGAGAAATATTTTAGGTAATTCATATTATGAATCTATGATGCAGAAAGGCTTTAGTTCTCAAGCAGTATTACAGGCTATACAGGATAATCCTAATGCTGCTCCTCAACTTACAAGGATTGTTGAAGATGCCATTAATTCAAGTGGTGTTAGAAACTGGGGAGACCAAGCTACTATTGCAAGGGCTATTGACTATGCTAAACAAGGTCTATGGAGTGCAGTTGGTGAAACTCAATACCAAGTTCTTGATAACTGGAGAGCTAAGATGGCTGAAGAGGAGGCTATGAAGATTAGAGCAGAGAAGAGAGCAGCAGAAGCTCAAAAACAAGCTAACCTAAATAGTCTTGCCATTAATCCTTTGAACATTTACAGTAATAGAGAACTAAGTAAGGCTGAGCAAGACTATAAGGATAATATAAAGAAATACTCTAAGTATTTTTATACTGATGCAAAGGGTAGAGTAAGACTTACAACAGCAGGTCTAGCAGAATATAGAAGAAATGCTACTCCAGATATAAGAGTAACAGGTTCAGGAGGAGGTACTGCAAGATTACTAAATGCAGAAACTCAGGTAGCAACTAATAATAAAAAATTTACTCCTACTAACTTTAAGAAATTCCTTGATAGTATAGGTGGTAATATGAATATGAAAGAGGGGTCTGGATGGGACTCATCAAGAATAGGTAGACTATGGGGTAACTACGTGGCAAATAATCCAAGTGCAAAAACTGCAAAATATGATGCTACAAAAGTTACTGAGTATGATTATACTATTGCAGGTACTCAACAGGGTGATATGAAGGATGCTATTATGACTGCTGGTAGAGGAACTACTCTTAAAGAAGTTGATTATGATAGTAAATCTAAGAAATTCAAGGATACAGGTAAGGAAATTACCATGGAAGACTTGAAGAGTGACAAGTATAAAGTAACTGCTACAAGATTTAGTCCTTATGGTAGTACTGTAATGATACAAGATGATAAGGGTAATGTAAGGAGATATAGAATGCCTGCTGGTATTAATACAACTAATGAGCAGAATAGGGATGCAAGAATGAAGTGGATTGAAGTATTACAGAACAACAGGAGAGGAGGTAGAATAAGAATACCTGATAGTTATGCAAGATTAAATAACATACCTATAGGTACAACTATAACTGCTACTCCTGAGCAAGTCCAAAATGAATACAACAGGGCACTTCAAGAAGCTTACTTATTCCATTCTCAATTAGGAGTGCAGAATACGACAAATGAACAAGAGTTTAATCCTTATGGATATTAAGATATGGAAAAAGAAACTAAAGTAAAGGATATAGATATTACTAAGAGTGGCCCAATGACCTTTAGGCAGCTTCAAGATGCAAACAATGACCCTTTTGTAAGTGTAAGACCTCAAACTATATCACAGTATGATATAAATAGACAAGCCCCTCAAAGGGTTAGTAGTCCCTTAGCTGGGACTACTACACCTTGGGGTGAGAGTATGTTTGATGAGCCTACTTCAACTGAAGAACAATTTCAAAATCTTGGAGATATAAGAGCTGAAAACCAACCTTGGTATGCACAAATAGGAGCAGGTCTTGCTAAAGGTGCTATACTTGCAGGTACTACTTTTCTTGATGGTACTATAGGATTATTATTTGGAGCAGGAACTGCAATAAATGAAGATAGGTGGTCTGGTCTTTGGGATAATGACTTCTCTAAGGCTATGCAGTCTTTTAATGAGTGGTCTGAACAAGCATTGCCTAACTATTATACAAAAGCAGAGCAAGAACAACCTTGGTATGAAAATATCTTCACTGCCAATTTCTTAGGTGATAAGTTTATCAAGAACTTAGGTTTCACAGTAGGTGCTTTCTATAGTGGTAGTTTAGAAGCTGCTGGTGTTAAAGGTCTTGGTAAATTAGCTATGGCTGGTGCTAAGAGATTAGGTGCTGGGATTAAAACTCTAAAGGGCATAAGTAAAGCATCTTCTATAGTTGCAACTGGCTTAGGTTCAGTTACCTCTGCTGTTAATGAGGGTAGAATTGAAGCACTTAATAATAGTAAAGACTGGTTTGAACTCCATAAAGCACAGCTTGATGACAAGCTAAGAGAAAGGTTAAATGCAATACAAGCTGAATATAATGCTAATGCAGGAAGACAATTTATAAAAAGTGGTGTAGATGGTACTCAGCTTGTAGACCCAGCTTACTTAAATTACCAAAAAGCTATTGCAAAAGAAAGAGAATTATATAATGCAGCTCTTGGTAAACTGAATGAAGATAGATTAAAGATGGGTAATATGGACTTACTTATGAATATACCCATCCTTACTGCATCTAATATAATTCAGTTTGGTAAATTGTATGCCAATGGATTCAAAACATCTAGGAGAGCTTATAATATATTAGGTAGGCCAGGTGAATACAAAGCTGGAACTACAAAATTAGGTGCTGCTACTGCAATAACAAAGGGCGCATTATCTGAAGGTACTGAAGAAATTTCTCAAAAAGCTGCTTCAACTATAGCAGGAAAATATTATGAAACTGATTATGAAACTAATGTAAATAATTTCTATAAGTCAAAGACTGACCCAAAGGCTGCACAAGAGACTTTGAGTTGGACCAAAGCATTTGCTGAAGGAATTAATGAGACAGTAAATGATGCTTCATCTTGGGAAGAGTTTTTCATAGGTGCTCTTACAGGTGCTTTAGGTATGCCAAAGTTTAGAGGAATTAGAAGTGAGTCAGGTTCACTACAATCTCCTATTACTATTGAAGGTGGTGCCATAAATGAGTGGAGAGACTATAATGAGAAGATAGCAAGGGAAAATGAGATTGCTAACTACATGAATAGTAGGATAAACTCTCCTGAATTTAAGAACTACTATCAAGGTCTTATCAGGCATAATAAGTATCAGAATGATATGAACAGGGCTGCTGAGGAAGGTGATGAGTTCAACTTTAAGAATGCAGAACATGCTCAATTAGTATCTGATATTGTAATGTTTGACCAAGCAGGGAAGATAGAAGACTTAAAATCTGCTATAAATGAGGCATCAGGAACCTCACAAGAAGATTTAGAGTCTATAGTGGTTAATACCACCTCAAAGGATGAAAAGGGTGATTTAATTGGACCATTTTCCCAATATGCTTCTAAAGATGATAATGGCAATATAATAGCCAATTTTGGGACTGAAGAAGCTATGAATGAGATGGCTTCCAAAATAAACAAGAATAAGGAAGACATTCTTAATACAATAAAGGAGTATCAAGATATAAAGGATGAACTTATTCTTAAAACAGGTCAGCAATTATCAGATGACCAGCTTGAAGAATTGACATGGATGAAGTCTCAGATAGGTAATTGGGCTGAAAGAGCAACAGCTATGTCTGGAGAGGTAAAGTCAGCTATTGGTAATGTAATAGGTAACTTGGATTCATTCCTTAGATTCAATCAACAAGTCAGAGACTTTGAAGGCCAATCTCATGCTGATTTAACTGATAGATATAAACAAGCAGATAAGAATATAAAAGCCATTGAAGGTGCTATCAACACCCTTAATATGGTTAGAGGTCAAGATGATAGTGTACTGGCTCATACATTAGCAACTAATCCTAAGTTTGTAGATGGTCTTATCAAGGAAATTAATGAGGTAGATGAAACTGTACTTAGTGCAGATGAGAAAGCAGATATTACAACTAAGCTGAATGATATTGTTAAGTTAGGCAATGCTTCAAAGACATATAATGCAAAGTTAAAAGAGTACCTTGAGAACCCTCAAAAGCAAGCAGAAGACCATGCAAGAGCTGATGAGCAAGCTGTACAACAAGAGATTAAGAAGAAGTCTGATGACTTGAAAGCATCTTTGAATGCTGCACAGAACTTGCAAGAGTTTAGAGGTATAATAGATGCCCAAGATGATACAGAGAATAGAGATAGAGTTCTAAAAGAACTTGAGGATGGAGGTAGTGAAATGGCTAAAAACTACAGAGAAACTTCACAATATAATAATGAAGTAAGAAGAGTCCTTAATGAGTCAGATGCAGAACCACAGGTTAAGCAAGATGCTATGAAGCTCTTTCAAGACCAGTTCAATAACTCTGATAGTTTGGAGTACCTAGCTAATCCTAACTCAATCTATATTAATAATGAGAATGCCTTTGATGAAGATTCTGAGGGAGATGTTGAGCTGTCTGCAACAAGATTCCAAGAAGCTCAGTATGAGCTTCAGAAGGCTATGTCTAAAGTTAATAATGACAATAAGTTTAAGGATAGATTCTCACCTGAATATAAGAAGCCTGTAGAAAAGAGAGGGGGAACTGTAAGAGGTGATGATAGGACTGATACAGGAGATAGTGGTACAGCCACTACTCCTACTGTAACAAGTAGTGGAGCTTTGCCCACAGTAGAATTACCTGTAGGTAATATAACTGCTGAGATGGTCAGTGAGGAGAATAAGAAAGCTAATGAAAGGGTAGAAACTCCACAAAGACCAAGTAGAGATACTTCTAATCAATTCTATAGACCTGCTATACCTGAATTGCATATAGAAGCAAGCAAGGAAGGAGACTTCAGGCCATTTGATATTGTAGTAGGTGAGAGAGAAAAGGGTGTAGACTTCTCTGGCATTTATGGTTATCTAAGAGATAGTGGAGCATTTAGATACTTAAATGAAGGCAACTTAAAGGTAGGTGATGAACTTGGCTTTATGATTGGCCCTTCATTTAATGACCACACTATATTTATTATAGACAAAAGGAATGGTCAGGTAGTAGGTAGTTTAGATGAATCTGACTATAGTGTTTCAAGGTATGAGGGTCTGAAGAGTCTTGAAGAGAAGATAAGAAAGGAATATGCTAATAGGCAGGATAAGACTGGTAAGTTCATTGCCACACCTACTACAAGAGCTTCTAAGATAATGGTAGGTAGAGTTCCCTATGGCAATACTGAAAGAAGTCTTAAAGATATTCCTAATGTATCTTCAACTGATAGAAAACCTGTCTTTGGTATCATAAAGAATGGTACTCTTACTACTAATAATAAGATTAATGACAGTCTTATTATTAAACCAGTAGATATGAGCCAAAAGGAAGGTAGATTATATCTGCTTATACCTAATGGAGCTGGTAAATATTCTCCTGCTGCTGTAAGAGTTAAACACTTTAATAGTAAAGAGTTTAATCTAAGTGACAGCAGTGTAAGCTCTTCTCCTATTGGTGAAGATATAAAGAATGCCATTACTAAGTTATCAACTGCTACATCACAAGATGATGTATCTGCTGCTATGCAAGACTTAGCTCAAGACTTGTATATGCAAGATGTTATGGTTACTTGGTTTAATAGTAAAGCAGGTAATGGTGTTGTTATTAGTAAGAAAGTAAGAAAGCCAGATGGTACTTATGAAAAAGTAATCATTGAAGGAAAAGAGCAAATCAAGGAGGATAAGTATGATGTATATTTCTCTACAAGTAGTAAGAGTGCAGAAATTGGAGGTATAAACTTTGATTCAGCTGCTCTTGAAGACTTAGGAGACACAAGTGCATTAGGTACTCCTAAGAATCCTGAGGATATATACAATGAGATACTTGGACACCTCATCAAATTCAATCTTCCTTTACAGGTCAGCACAAGAAGAATAAATGAAGGTGCATACAACAACAGATTGATAAACTCTAATATCCTTACTTCAAATATTACTGAGGCTTCAGTAAGAGGTACTTGGTTTACAACTGACTACTTTGATAATGAGGGTAATCTGCATCAGGCTATAAGCCCAGCTTCTGTAGCCCCTCAGCCTAAGAGGAAGATAGAGACACCTGTGGGTGGCACTGAAGGTGCTATAAGTGGTACAAGAATAACATCTGTATTCTCTAATAAGCCATACTATGTGGACTTAAAGACAAATACTATTAGGGATGACCAAGGTAAAAGTGTAACAATTACTAATGATAATAGAATATTATTTGACTTAGCTTGGGCACAAGATAACTTTGGGGACTCTGCTAACTCTTCAATGATGGTAGATAACAAAGTTCTTACTCCTGATGGTAAGGTACTTGACAGAAGTAAACAAGTATATCTCAGTGGCCAGGAGGCACAAGATGTAAAGGATACTATTGCAGGTAGAAAGAAGGAAAGAGAGGATAGAGTTGCCAAGTCTAAGGAGGTTATCAGTGAAATATATGAGAACCAAAAGAGAGTAGACAAGACAAGAACTGATGGTGAGTTCTATTATGTACTTGAAGATGATGGTGAATATCATCAGTACAGTAGAGTACATAGCAGATTAGACTCTAATTGGATAGTATCTGACAAGCAGACAAAGACTCTTGAATTAGCAAGATTTAATCTTAGCAAGTTTGTAGATAATCCTACTCAGTATGAGAACTATCTGAAATACTTGGAGAACAAGTTTAAGATAGACTTGACTGCTTACAGAGGTAAGACTGATGCCAAGAGTAGAGATACTATTGTGAATATAGTAAGAGACAAGATGTCTGGTACTAATTCACAAAGGGCACTTGATGCTGGTTCAGCAGTAGATAGTATCATCAGACAGTATTTTACTATAAGAGACGTGTCTAAGATAGTGAAGCCATCCAATATGTCAGAGAATGCTTTCATAGATTTGATTACTACTCTTAATAATGTTAAGTCAAACATGGAGTTAATGGGAGAAAGATTCCTTGCTGATAATATTGTATTATTTCAGAAATATTCTGATGGTACAAGAGTTGCAGGTGAAGTTGATATTCTCTCTGTTGATAAGGAAGGTAACTTTAAGATTTATGATGTAAAGACAAGTAGATTCAGCTTCTATGACTTTATAGACAGATATGGTCGTAAGGTTAACTACTTTAATAATCCATCTGCTACTCAAAGAATGAGTACAAAGGATTACTATACTTTACAACTTTCTGCTTACAAGAACCTATTTGAATCTCAGTATGGTGTACCAGTTACTAAGTTAGCTGTAATGCCATTTGTATTGAGTTATGATAAGGAGAAGGTATCAGCAGTACAAAGTGAAAAGGGTATTCCTATTACATATAATCCTGCTGTTAATGTGCCTTTAGTAGGTAATGTTAAAGTAGATAAACCTGTAGAAGCTCCTGCTACTCCAGCACAAGCTCAGACAGTATTACCTATCTTTGAAACTTCATTAGAGATACAGAATCCTATTGAGGACTTAACACCTGAACACAAATCTACTGATAAAGATAAAGTAGGTTACTTTGAAATAGATGGTAAATTACATAAGGGATATGTTACACCACTTACTACAATTAATGGAGTAGAAGTATATCTTACTAAAGTTCCTAATATTACAGAGGGATTTGGCAGACAGGGAGAAGCAGCCCATGTGGCTTCAAATAATTACTATGCAGTCTTTCCTAATGGTAAGACATTCTTAGCAATAAGAAATAACTCTGTACAAGGAGGATATTCTCAAGCACAGATTGAACAAACTATTAGCAAAATGCTTAGAGGTAATCCACAAAGGGTTAAAGACATGGCTAATGAAAAAACTGTCTTATTTAATCCTAAGGAGACTCCCACAGTTAATAACACTCAAACTCCTACAACTAGTATAGAAAAACCTAAAAAGAGTTCTGGGCCTACAGTATATGCTAATGTAGATGCTAAAAGTGGAGAATTACATTCATTTGCAAAAACACTTGACCCTTATAACTCTATATTTGCTATTACTTTAGATAGTGAATCTGCTACTGAGGGTGATTTTACTGTAGCAAATAACCCTAAAACAATTGCAAAGTTTCTTTCAAATTCTGATATAACTCACTATACTGCTACTTATAAAAAATGGTTAGACTATAGAAATCCAGACAAGTATATAATAGAACCTGGTAGAGTAAGAATTAAAGATGGTAAAGCTACTGTAATTAAGCCAATAAATATTATTGAAAAACAAAATAATACTCAAACAACAGAGACTCCTGCAACTATTAATCAAGGTAATACTCAGACAGGTGCTGCTTATACTGTTCAAAAGGAACAGGCAATAAATGACCATGATGAAGAATTTGAGGATGAGCTTACTCTAAGAAAGGCAAAGGATACTACAGAAACTCCTGTATGGAATCAAGAGAAAGAACTTAAATGGCTGAATAAAGTACTTCCTCAGTTAAGTGAACAAGATAGAGTAAAAGTAGTAAAAGGTCTTATCAAAGTAGGTAAAAGAGGTACTTTAGCTTGGGGTCAATTTGATAAAGGTGTAATCACATTGTCTAACATAGCTGCTGAAGGTACTGCATACCATGAAGCTTTCCATGCCGTATTTAATCTCCTTCTTGACAATGGTGAAAGACAAGCACTATATGATGAAGCAAAGAAGTTATATGGTGAAAAAGATAACCTCTCATTAGAGGAAGACATGGCAGAGGGATTCAGAGAGTATGTAATGACAAGACAGAATAGAGGCTTAGGCAAGAGAATACTTGATTTCTTCAAGGAACTCTTTACTAAGGTTACTAACTGGAATAACTTTAGACCTTCCTTGATAGACTACTACAGAAGAATTAATGAGGGTAAATATGCAGATAGCACATTCAAAGTTCCTACTATCAGTGAATTGAGAGGTACTACTTCAACTACTACATCATTCAATACTTTAAGTGATTCTATGCAAGAGAATTTATTGAAGAAAGGTTGGACAGCAGAGAAGTTTGATTCAATCTCCCAAGAAGAGAGAGACCAAGCTGTTAAATGTATAGCCTTTTAGTCAGTAGGATGAAATTTTTTATTAGGGAGGTAACAGAAATGTTACTTCCCTTTTATTTTGTAGGAAATAAAAAAAAATAAGGGGAGGAGTAGAACTTAATCTACTCACTCCCCCTTCTTATTAACAATTAACAAATTAATCTTCTTTATTTAGAAATCCTAATGCCAGTATACATAAAGGTATGCCAACAATCAATATTATCAAATATAAACCCATAATCTTATTGTTTGAAGAATGGAATACTTTCTTCTGGATGTAATCCTCTATATATAGTTTTATTCATAGGAATTAGTGGTGACTCAAACCATAGTTTTGTGGCTCTTGAATCCCCCTTAAATCTACCTGACTGAATGATGGCATCTTCACCTGCAAAAGTTTCATAGTTCATAGGATTCAACAATCCAACCATATCCAAAACATTTTCCACAGTATTAATACCAGCAGCAGGAGACTTTAAGATTTTAAGAGCCTCTCCTACCATTTGAGGGCCTGGAACCTGAGTACCAATTTCAGTATAAAGTCTTCTTGCTTGATACTCAATCATCTTCTGTAACCAAGGTCTATTCTTATTATCATCCCAATCCATGAGACCTAAGAATGCAGCAATAATTAAGAAGTGACCTACTTCAGTAGCAGCTCTTTTAATATTGGCTTTTTCTGTCTTTGTAAGATTATTCCAATTAGCAGCTATTGCAAACTGACCTTCCTTCAACTCTTTAGCTAATTGCCACATAAATCTTCCTGTAGTATTATAATAACCTTCTGTCCATGCTTGCAAATCATAGTTATATGTGGCAGACTTGAATCTTCTGTTAAGAGATGGTTTAATCCACTTTCTAAACATAACTCCCATTCTACCTATAGCTAATCTTTGCACTGCACTTCTATCAGCCTTATTATAAATACCGTGCATTCTCTGATTTATAGCAGCAGATTTCCTACTGAATGCTATAATATCATCCCTTGTAAATGCAGAACCATCTTCCTTAGTATAACCTTGTTTTAACTGCAATTTAGCACCTAACTTCTTGTTGTTCTTATCTATAGGAACCACCTCCATAGCATCCCACAAGGAAACTATTTTACCATCAGGAGCTTTCATCTTATAAGCATCTGCAAGTGCTAATGAGGTTCTATTCTGCATCCAATGCTCACCAGCATTATTCATAAGGAATAAAGCAGAGGTACCAAACATTCTACTGAACCAAGTCTTCCTGTCAAAGTTTACTTCTCTAACATCAGTCTCATACTCCTGCAACACATTGAACAATTCATCCCACAGAGCAAGTTTACTTGTCTTAACTCTGTTACCTATCTCAGCTAAGTACTCTGGCAATGCTTTACCATAATTCCTGTCAGCTATTAAGGTATTAGATTCATTATAGAACTCACCTGCAAAGGACTCAATTCTCATCATAATTTTACCAGTAGTAACATTTGATATACCACTTAACAGGTTTAGACCTAACATATTAAGAGAAGTAATTCTATTAACAAAGTTAGCTACCTTTCCTTTATCAATCTTGGTATTACCAAATGTACCCTCATCAGCCATATACCTACCATAGACTTGCATTTCAAAGAAGTCATTCAGTCTCTGCATGAACCTTGTTTCATCACCAGATTTAGTGAGAGTAGATTCAACTTTCCTACCTACAGACTTGAACTTTTCAACCAGTGGTTTACCACCCCTTGTCTGTATAATCTCCCTCTCCTTTAGCATATCCCTACCAAGCTCAAGAACATCAATTACTTTATTCATTTCATTGAAGTCATTAGCCATAGCTGCATAAGCTGTGAGAGTAGATACTATGTCAGTAGATAGGTCATTAGGACTTTCACCCTCTTTCATCTTAGTATAGTAGATAGGAAGTACTTGTACCTCTTTACCTTCAAAGTCCTTTACTGTAGCCCTATCTCCAAACTCAGTGTCATCTGTCCTTCTAATGAATTGGTCTTTAACAGCTTCCCATACTTGTGTACTACCTGACCTTACACCATCAGAAGCCTTTACTCTTTCAAGTAAGTCCTTTCTGATTTTAACTGCATTAGTTAAGGTAGTATACTTGTCAGGAAGGTATGAATCTAGCTTGGCTTTTATCTCCATAATCCTATTGTAGTATTCTTTCTGAACAGGACTCAAGTTCTGATAAGCCTTATTGCCATAAATTGATACTTTAGGTTGCTTCTTTCCATTGACCACTTCCATATTAGCATCAAACCAAGCTTGTCTCTCTTTTATGTACTTCTCTGCATTATTTCCTACAGGATTCTTACCATATTTTTCATTGAGAGACTTGAACATTTCCCTGACTTTCTCCTTGAATAGACCCTGGTTAATCTCAGAGATATAATTACCTGTAAGATTACCTTTACTGTCTCTTTCAAACATCCAATCAGTGTTCTTAACTCCAGCTTGCTCTAACTTAATGGTAGCAGCTTGAAGCTCCTTCATAACATTGATAGTCTCTAACCTTGCATTTTCTTTACTCTTCTTGACAGCTTGGTCCATAACTTTCAGCATATAATCTGAAGAATCTGCCATAGAATCAAGCCATCTGTCAAAGAAAGATATGTCCTTATCAGCTACCTTCACCAAGCTTTCAGCAGTCATAGTTTTACCCTTGAACTTACCAAAAGGAACAGTTATACCCTCTCCCACAAAAGGTTTAATAAAGTCAACAAAAAGAGGCATTGCTACATTGTTGTATCTGACAAACAAGTCTCCAAGTAGTGTAGTTGTGTTGTCTAATACAACTCTTACTCTCTGACCATATCTATTGTCTGCATACCTCTCTTCATCAATAAGAGCCTTCCTAATATCATCAGTAATATGCTTGTAACTGTACAAGTAGTTTCTGACATCTCTTAGAACACTAGCTCTCTCATTGACATTAGTAGCAGGAGTATTCTGTAACATAGTAAGTCTGTTACTTACCTTGGTTAATTCTTCAAGAGCATTCTCAATAAAAGTATAGATACCTTCAATCTCATTGTTGTCAGCTAATTCAATATCCAATCTATCAATAAGTAATCTTTGATTAGCACTAAACTGGCTATTAGGATTTCTCTTTTCATAAATCTTCAATCTCTTCAACTCATTCTCAATGACTCCTTGAAGCAGCTTTTTATCTCTTGCCACTCTCTCTGAGGTATTATAAAACACTCCACTTGAGGTAATATTGCCAATGTCAATAACCTCATCCATGCTGCCATTAAGTATTTGCTGTGCTAAAGAACCAAAGTTCTTGTCAGCCTCCCTTATGGCTCTTTGTATAGGACTTGCATTAATATTCTTAAAGAAATTCTTAACTGCTTGAATCACCCTTTGCAGCAGATTCTTATAAGGAGCAGATGGAATATTCTCACCTTGAAGAAGATGCTTTGCAAGTAGTTTACCCGCAGCTTCTTTTGCTAACTTAGCCTCATCACTATGATATAGAGTATCATAGGTATCATAGTCCTCACCTATAATTTCTCTTGCCAGTCCATTGGAAGATATGTTATTGATAAGTCTATTGATAAGTGGATTATCTCCCATAGCTTCAATGGCAAAGTGTGCAAATTCCTCAGGAAGTGCTCTCTCACCTTGAATACCATTAGCAAGCCTAATCATTTCAACAAGACCATTTGCTGCATTTCTTGCAACATCAAAATCAGTTACACCATGAATACCCATTCTCCTTTCAAGGTCAGTCAAAGCACCTATCCCTATACCATGAGATTCAAGAATACCTCTCAACCTATTATTAAGGTTTTCATTGTATTCCATCTTATCTGCATTGACAGAATTAAGCCTATTTCTTTTCTCAACCTTTACTCCAATGAATACTCTTGAAGATTCAGAATCTTGTATCTTGATTATATTAGCCACATAATCATCCCTATACTCTGAGTTCTGATTAAAGGCTATAGCCCTTTGTTTCAACTTTTGATAATTTTCATCATTGTTTTCCCACAGGGCTGGTCTGTCCATCCCTTTCTTATAGTACCCTATTTCTCTATTAAGCCTTTCAAGTACTTTAGTTTCTGGAATAACTTCACTGATATTAGTCTGCTTTAGTAGACTTCTCAATGTAGGTTCATTGTTTTCATCTAATGTTAATCTTGGTTGCCAGTCCTTTATGAACTGATTGCTTTTTGTGATAAGATATAGTCTTATAGCTTCACTTCTGTTATTTGAAGTGAAGGATAGCAAGTCCTTAAATAACTTGCTATCCACTACTTGACCATTTCTATTCTTTACCTTTGGAATAATTGCACAACTTCTTGCCATGTTTATTATATAAATTGTTATAAAGTATATAATGTTGGAGCACCACAAATACTATCACCATTCTCATCCTTATACTCTGTATTAGGCTGGATAGCTGTTACATCATCAGCCTTTGGGTCAGAAGTATCAAGAGGAGTACCATATACTTGTTGAAAAGCAGCTTCATCTATTTGAGGAATAGAATCCCAATAACTATCAGGCATATCTTGATAATCATTAGGCATAGAGTCATAATCTATATCCGCATCTCCTAAATCAAATCTTGCTAAAGTATCAGCATTAGGATCATAATCTTTCTTATTCTTATCAATTACAGTTTCCATCTCCTCTACATCCTTGCCATATTCATATTCAATGAAGCTGTTTCTGAAACCCAATGGTTCAATCCTTTCATAGGTTGCAACATTAGTTTGTTCAGTATCTGATGAATACAGTTTGTAATAGACATAGCCTCCTCTGATTCTTCTACCTATATACTTAAAGAAATCATAAACAGGGCCATCAGGAGTATCTGTCCTTTTCTTGATAACTTTCTTATCTCCAAAGGTAGCATTATCATCAATCACAAATGTAACTTTATCCTTAACTTCATTATCCTCTCCTATGAACTGGACAGAGGCTGTATCAGGGATTTCAGGAACCAACTTTCTATTATCCAAGTGGTTATAGACATACTGGTCTACAAATTGACTATAATCATCACTTGATGACAAGAGAGTTCTCAATGTACTTATGTACTCTGGGATAGCATTTCTCACTGCCACAGGTGCCAAATGGATAAAGGTTGAAGGCCCAAATGCAAAGCCATTCCTATAATAGCTATATCTGAATAGATTAAGAGCAAGTTTCTGAGCTTCTGGGTTACTCATATATAATAGAGATGCCCAATCTCTCATATATCTTTCTCTCAAAGTAGTACTTAACTGACCTACATTCTTAAACACTACTGTGTCTACAGGATTATTATCATTTGCCCTAATTGCCTTGAGTCTCTTAATAAATTCAAAGTCAGCTATATCCTCATTATCTGTAACCACTCTCTTGAAGTATTCAGAGAAGTTATTGATGAAATCCTTTCTCTTATCAGAGGAAGTCACAATAATATCACCTACTTCTGAGTCAGGGTTTACAATCAATTCAGAACCAAAGAATCCATTCTTTGACATGATGTAGGCAAGCAAATCGTTATAAACACTATTCATAGTTTTTACATCTAGTTTACCTGTCTTAGTCATGTCTCTAAGGTTATCAATTACAGCTCTGAATGATTCAGTATATTGAGGGAAGTAAGACCCTAACATTTCTTCTGTTTTCTGCAAGCCAAGAGTATAGAAAGCCTGTAAGAAGGGAAGAGGAGCTGACAATAGTCTTTCTCTTAGAGTGTCAGTGTTAGGATTGTCTGATAACAGGTCATCAAGTATTACATTGGCATTCTTCAACGGGAATTTGTCATTATTCTCTATCTGGTCTAGCAGGTCTTTCACTTTCTGTATCTTCAACTCTGTATCTGCAATAGTAGGACCAGCAGCTCCATTTTGAGTATCAGCCCTAGTAGCTTGTACTACTTGTTTCAAAGCCTCAGCAGAGTTCATAACTCTCTTGAACAAATATCCAACTGCAACTTGTTTCTGGTAGAACTCAATCTTCCTGAAATCAGAAGTCTGAGAACTGTCAGTAACAGCTTCCTTAGCAAGCATTATATTGTCTGCAAGCTCTTCAATGTAGAAGCTATTATTCTTGTAGTTATCATAAGTCAAGTCATTATTAATAGCAGCCTTCTCCTTATACTTACTCAGTACTTCATCAATGATAGTGTTTTTATCTTTACCCTCTCTACTCTCTCTAAAATAGGTCTGAGTAATCTCTTGGACTATAGGCTGCATCATTAACAGACCTATCTCAATAGGATTATAACCTAATCTTGAAAGAAGCATAGAAGCATCAGCAGTGAAAGTATTTTGATTAAGTGCTGCAAGTACACGGTCTTTAACATTATCCACAGAAGCAGCCAAGAATCCAGCATTGTTCTTTGAGATAAATTCCCTGTCACCATTCATAATATCATGTAAAGATGTAAGTCTCTTTCCATTCAATACAAATGAGCCATTTTCTTCATCCAAAGCTAACTGAGTATGTTGCATCAAAGCATGGTTTGCATTATGGTTGGCATAAATACCAATCAACTTACCACCAGTCATGTTTTGTTGATGTAATATTACTTGAGTTCTTGGTGATAATGGGTCCATTTTGACCTTTATTTTCTCAGCCAACTTATCAAGAGTATCAAGGTCTAAGTCAAATAGGTATGAAGCAATAGACTTGGGATAAAACTTTTCACCTTTCTGTACAGTCTTATTAAGTTCTACACCTACATCCTTTAATGCTTGAGCCAAGTCACTCTCATAAGAATCATTGAGAATGGTCATAATTCTTGCAGCTTTCTTCTGATAATCAAAGCCACCTGGGTTAAGAATCTTTGAAGCTGTATCTGCATTAGTCAGAACTCCATACATCATATCTATCAGCAAGTTATTTCTTGCTTCAAGACTATTCTCCTGTGGAGACTTATTGAAGTCATACTTTACCTTGCTTATAATAGGCTTGGCAAGTCTGTACTTCTCTTTATTCTCCTTAAACCATTCCTTGAAGTCATCAGTATCTGCATTGAGAATATCCTCTGCTAATTGGCTATGAGTAAACTGTGACAATACTTGATTGAATAAGCTATTCATTCTTGCATAGTCTTCTCTTGCCTGTCTCATATTATACTTCTGAATCCTAAATTCAGGCAACATAATATAGAGTTTATCAACATCAAAGTCAGAACCCGATAGAGTAGTAATCTCAGCAGGAAGCATGATTGCAGAACCATTCTGTTGAGGAAGGAATCCCTTAATATACAGAGGAGCCATTGAATATTTATCCTCTGTTGGAACTCTATATCCAATCAACTTTCTCAAATCCTCAGGAAGTTTAGTTACATCAAGCTGGTGAGTATTTGGATCCATAAGAGGCTCATAGAACTCTCTACTATATGCAGGCATATAACACTCTAAATATGCTATAGCTAAACTACCTTCTCCTCTTGCTTTCTTTACATACTCTTCATAATTTTCTCTTGTAGCATTTTTATTCTCCTTAGAATATGACTCCCAAGACATCAGATTGCCATTTTTATCTTTGAATACTATATGAAGTTCATTAGTCAAGCCATAATCAGATACCTGAATTAAAGCTCCACCTCTAATCTTCTGTTTAGTAATTCTACTCTTGATTATACTATTAAGAAGTGTCTGCACTCTTTGAGATTGTACAGGGTCAAAGAGAGGTATATTGAAGTTATTGTTCTCATCAAGAGTACAAGCCCTCATCATTTCCATACCATATCTTTGATTGCTTCTTATCTCCTCAAGTAAGATTTCTTCTACCTTCTTTGGGTCTTTGAATATCTCATCTACATCAGCAAATGCTTGAAGAATGTTCTCAGTATTGATAGCATTATACAGGTCAAGCCACTCTTTCTTAGTCTTCTTTTTACCATTAACATCAATGATTGTATCATCAGAGATGTCAGCAGTAATTAGCTTTCTAATCTGAGTACCTACCAACTGAACTGCATCAATAGCATGTTCAGGAGTTGCAGTCTGAATACCATAATCTTCATAAGATACCTTATGTACTACATTAGGATTTTCATTACCAAATCCAATACCTGTAGCTTCCTTGAGTATCTCCATAGTATCTTTATAAGAAGCAACAGGAACAGTATTTTCTTTTATAATTTTATCATATTCATCTTTACTGATTTCTCCATTATTTAACTTAGTATCTAACTCTGCTTTTTCTTCAGAAGTCATATTGAGCTTATCATTCAAGTTTATCACACCTTGTTTACCAACCTTAGTGGTAGACTCAAACTGAACTACATCAATCTGATTATTCTTATCCTCCATAAACTCATTTATGGCTCTCAACTTGCCTGACCTTCCTAAAGGACCAGCAATTAGCTCGTGCATAGCAAGTAATAGGAACTCTGAGTTCTTATGCTGCACAGGCACTTTCTGATATATAGGATTATCTATATCATCTACCTCAGTGAATCTTGGATTACCATTCTCATCTACCACTTGAGTGCCTGTTCTCTCATCTACAAGAGGGACTTGCTTCTTGTGATAGCCTGCTATCTCACTTACCTGTGTATAAACATAAGGCTTCTTAGTCTGCCAAATGATATTGAAGTCTTTGATATTCCAATCTCCATTCTTGAAGTTGTTATATGCTTGCTCCATATCATCTGTCCACTGACCTGACATACCAAGTATTGCCCTATAGGAACTCAAACTTCTATATGCCTGAGCATCTGCCACATTCACCTTCTTGAACTTATAAATGATATTGTCTCTGTCCATCTTTGTCATCTCACCTTTCTTGACTTTTTCATCAAGTACAGTCTTGATGTCTTCAAGCACAGAAGATACTATCTCATCATCCTTCAAGTAGATAGTTCTTTCCCAATCTCTACCAATTCTCTCACCTTTATAAGTAGCCTTAGTGTTCAGTCTAAGAGCAGGAGCATGAACCTCCTTATATCTTTTCTGAAAGTCCTCAAGGTTCTTATAGAAAGCAAGGTCAGTAGTAGTAAGCTGGATAATTTGTGAAGTAGCTAACTTACTGTTCCAATAGTATTCCCTAAGTGCATCCTTAGCATTATTCTTAACAAACAGACTTCTTGAGATTGACTGAGCATCCTTCAACTCCATCTCACCTCTTGTTGCCTTATCTGTAAGTAATGCCTTGATTTGCTCCATTAGGATATTAGCTTCTCTGCTATCAAAAGCACTATTATTGTTATAGGCTCTAAGCATCAGTTCCATATTGGTATTCCACAATGAGCCTAAAGCATCCTTAGCCTTAATGAGTGCCTTTGCAGTTATTGCATTCTGCTTAGACTGACCTTCAAAAGGAAGATACTTGTACTTGCCATTAGGAAGTTCATCAAGCAGTCCTACTCTTACCCAATCTTTGTAGGTTTGTTCAAAACCATCTTCCATTATGTCATTAAGAGTAGTTCTTAGGAAGTTCCTAAGTTCAGCACCAGTACCTTTGGATTTAAGTCTGCTTAGCCTATCAATGAATGTCTCTCCATTGTCATATCTGAGGTTGTTAAGTGCAGGAAGGAACTTAAATTCTGCACCTCCCATACTCTTTATACCACCATCTTTCTTTCTGACAATATCATAGTTTGCAATAGGTTCTACACTCTTATCTCCACTTTGATAAGCCTCATCCCTTTCTCTAACCAGCATGATTCTGTCATACTCTTGATTAACCAAGTCTACTAACTTGTCAAGGATAACATCATCATAGGTTCTTTTCTTACCATTCTCATCAAGCACATCACCTGTTGTGTACTTTCTGAATCTGATAAATTCAGCAGAAGGGCTATCTGAAAGAATAGGAACATGATACCAAGCATACTTTATACTTGACTTTGCAGAGTCAGGGTCTCCCCAATATTCTGTAAGAAGAACTAAAGTATAATCCAAATCATCCCAATTAGCGTAGTCTACTTTGTCAGAATTTAGTACTACCTTATGATTAAGACCCTTTCTTAATTCATCAGACTCTGCAAGCTGTCTTAGCCAGTCATTTCTCCAATGACCATCCTTAAAGAACCATTCATAGTCTTTGAACTCAGTCTGCATAAACTGTTCAAATCTCTCCTTGTCATTCATAACATTCTTGAGATTCTTAATAAGTTTACCTAAGTAGCTAGGAGTAACATGAGAATAGTAAGACTTATCATTCTCTCTAACACTACTTTCAATAGCATCTTCAGTTACTTCTGCCATCATACTTGCAATCATGTTGTAAGCAGAGCCAAAAGTATTGATAAGGTCTCCTCTCTTCTCAGTACCATCCTCTCTTGTCTCAGACTTGATTTCTCCCTTCTTAATACCACTAAATATAATATTCAATTGTGGTAAAAGAAGCATAATTGGGTCAGTAAATGTGATACCTGGAGCTGTCTTTATATCAGTTAATGCAGTCTTTAATACAGAAGGATTGGCATCAATACCTAACATATGAAGCAACTTCATTATGGTATTCCATACATCTTCTCTCTCCAAGAGTTGAAGTCTGGACTCTGTATCAAGGTTTTGAAACATATTATTCAAGGATTCAGTCCACTCTAAACCTTTAACTGCATTATCCTTATTTATTTCTCCATTCTTCTCATATACACTATCATCATCAAGTTGTACTCCATTCTCATAGTTGTCTCTCCAAGCATCAAGGAGATAATATACACCCTCAGGCTTATTGATGGCAATAGTTTCCATCTTAAAAGTACCATCAGGCATCATCTTCTTCTTTTGAATCCAGTAAGGTATAAAGTCCTTTCTGAAGTCTTGATAGAACTGAGAGAATAAAGTCTCATCACCTTGAAGTAACTTGGTTACTTGCTTAACCCAAGGTTTGATTCTTTGCAAATCCTGCATCAAAGGAAGCATATCATCAGAGTTAATCATGTTCCTTAACTTGTCAATGAAAGTAGCATGGACATAATCAGCATCAAGGTATCTTGTAAAACCTAAATCATCCTTTTCATACTTACCTCTATAGTCAAGTTTGGGTACTTGTCTGATTACTTTTCTTACAGCTTGTGACAGAGACTCATGTGAACTTACTTGTCTGGAATTAGTCATCCACCCATCCTTATAAGCCTCTTCTTGTCTCCAATCCTCTGCTTCATCATCTACCTCACTGTTACCCTCAGGGTCATCATCATTGAGGTTTGCATCAGCAGGTGCAATGTAGTTAGGGTCTATCCTAATACCCTCAGTCATTACAAGCAAAGTACTTGCTTCCTCAGCAAGAGCCTTGTAGACATAAGAGTCGCCAACTATCTTCTTATATTCCTGATTCTTATAAGCAGCTTTCTTCTTGGCAGCTTCTAATTTCTGCTCATCAGAGAACTTCTCTGCACCTCTCATAGAGTTGATTGCATTAAGTTCTTGCTGTATTCTTCCTTCTTCTGTATCCTGTACATAAGAATTGAAGATGTTAGCTACTCTCTTAAATATACCAGCAGGAGTGTACTTCTTTATAACAGAGAATCTATCCAAGCTATTAAGTTCAGTCTGTAATTCTTCTCTCTCTACACCACTGGCATCATCAATTCTTCCCTTCAAAGAATCAGCCATTTCCTGCAAGGCACTATCAACTTCATTGCTGAAGAATCTTGCAATAAGAGTTACTCTATCTCTTCTTGTTTTTGGGTCAAAGAGTAGGTCCACCTTTTGCTGCTCCTCAATAGAAGTAATCCTTGGAGTATCAAAAGAGCTGCTAAGTGCATCTGTAGTTCCTGCACTTTCTCTAAGTGCACTTAACTTGTCTTGAAGGTAAGAAAAAAGTTTGGGTGCTCTCTTCTCTAATTGGGCTTTACCTGTACCTATTCCACCTTCAGGAATAACAATAGTCTTACCACTGTCTATGGCTTTCTGAATAGCCTCATCTACCTGAGCCTTAAAAGTATCAAAATCTTCATCAGTAAAGTAGGAATCTTCTGAAGTTCCCCTATTCTTCTTAGTATCAATACCAATGGCATTATCAAGACCTCTAATAACTGCTTGAGTCATAGTAGGCACATAGTGAGTATTTACCCTATCATTAGTATTATCACCAAATAAGAATACTTTACTTGTTTGACTGGCTACATCCTGCCTAGCCCAATTGCCAGAGAAGGTTTCCACTCTTTTAGAAATTGCTTTAGGACTTCTTAACTCCTGAATAAAAGCATTGAGTTCACTGCCTAATGGAATATCCTCAGTAGACTTATTATTTTTAGCTTGCCATAATGATACAAGATTCTTTACAGATTCTACTGTTTCATTTGGAAATTTTGCTGCTAACTCCCTTATTTTAGGAGTTGGTATTAAACATACTGGATTACTCATATATTAAAAGTATTATTTGTGCAAAGGTAAGGAATTTAATTGTAATACACAAGCTTTTATTCAAAAAGCTAAAGGGAGAATAAGTATTTAACTTACCCTCCCTTATAGGAATTATTCAACTACATAGCCATAATCTTTTTTTTTAGTTATTAATATACTTCCTTGTAACAAATTCCCTCATTAAAGGTTCTGCTAATTCCTTAGCCTGAGGATGTGGAGCACCTGTAGTACCTCTTGCTCTCAGGTCAAAGAAGTGATTCCAATCAGATGTAAATCCAGTTACAACCAATTCTGTCTTTAAGGAGTTTGGCAAAACAGCTCTTGCTTGCTGAGGTGTCCATGGATTACCTTTGAATCCTGTAATATATCTTCTATCAGCAACTCTATTTTCCCATTTATCCATCAACCTAAAATATGCCTCCTCAGCACTATCTAATGCTTGAATGTAATCATGTACTTCTACATAATTACTCTTTTTATTTACCCAAGCCTTGAAGTTAACAGACTCTCCAAATGGGTTCTCCATTGTAGCTCCAACTCTGTAATTTATACCATCATGGAAATATGCTCTTCCTTCTGGTATATCTAACCAACAAGGAATAATGAAGGTAAGTTCATTACCAAATTTATCCTTGGAGTAGTTACAATACCTAGTACTTTCTTGAGCAAAAGACATTACTCTATGCCTTACAAATTCATGGGACACACCCCTATCACAGACAAAGTGTACAGTAACTCTTCTCTCATGATACTCTGTAGGTTCACAGATATACTTCAAGTCATCAAGCCAGCCATTCTCTACCAATACTCTCATATTAGTAGTTGCATAATGCTCATCACCTATTCTAACATATTCGGAATATTTATTTTGCGCATATTTAGAAAGAAATTCTCTATCTGGATATTTATCATCTCCATACATGCCATCATAGTGATAAGTCTGATGTTGATGTAAATATACTGTACCATGTTCCAACATAGCACCATGACCAGATTTAATCATTCTATCTACAAATGGCTTAGCAGAATCTTCTGTTATTTTATCCTCAGACTTATAACATACTCTACCTACCTTCTCAATCTGTTTATAAACTCCTTCAAGACCAGCAGGTTGTTCCCATATTTCAAAATAAGGTTTAATCAATTTCATTATTTCAAATTTATAGTTACACTTTCACAAAACATAACACTACATTCATCTATATTATGTCCTCTTTCTTTAAGTAATTCTTCTGTACTCTTATCTTCAGGATTTTCATATATAGTTACACTGCTATCAGAGAAGTCCATTACAACTAATCTTTCCATAATTATTCCTCCAAATTCACTTCAAAATCATCAACACACCAATTACTTAAATCCTCATGTACTTCTGGCTTGCTCTTAACATATATATAAGCATTTTGAGGCAATGCAATCTGCTCTTCAACTGCATCTTTAAGGTCACAGTTTGAATAATCTATATCCTCAAAATACTCACCATCTTCATCCTTTCCAGAGTCAGTAATCTCATAGTCAGATACCTTAATCTTTACAGTTTTACTAAGGGTGACACTTACTGTGACCTCAATTTCCCTTTCAAGATTATCAACCTGATTCCAGGGTGCATTAGGGTCATGTTCTGCCCCTGGGGGGTAATATCCACTTTCAGTCATTTTTTTTTCTTTCTTTTAATGTCTGTTATCAAGTTATTCTCTTTAATCAGTCTTCGAGCAATTACACATTCAAGATTCTTAGGTATGCTGATATGCTTTCCCTTATCATTCACATAGATAGCATGGTCTCCATTATGTCTGCTATAATAGAAACTATTAAATTCCACTATCTTTATGAACTCTCTTGATGTATACTGTCTCATACTATACTTTCAGAACATCTTTATACTTTTCATAAGTCTTTCTTATAACCTCTTCTCCTATAGGATTAGGTCTCTTTGAGTCCCTTTCTATACACTCTTCAAGAGGTATAAAGAAGTTCTTAAATTCAAGGTCATACTTTCGTCTAACCATATCAGATATTGCTCCTTTAGGATTATTCCAATTATCAAGCACTTTATTATAGTACTCTAATTCCCTAGGATTAAGATTCATATTATCAATAACAATATCAAAACCATAGTACATAGAGCTACATAGAAAAGTATCTTTCAAGCCCTTTACTAAATCTTCTCTACTTGGAACCCAATACTTGCCTAACATATTTCTGATGTCATCATTATTGAATCTTACTCTATGTTCTGGGTCTTCAAGTACCCATTGTTTAGCCCATGTAGTCTTACCGCTACCTTGAATGCCTCTACATAAAATTATTTTAGCCATATTATAAAACTCCTTTAATTTTTAATAAAATTCTCATTTTGTCCCAATCTACATAAGGTCTAGATAATGCACCATCTTTATCATATTTTAGTGGTGTTCCAAGTGCTGCATCATCTATATAGATATTAGCATGTATCTTAGGAGATGATGTCCATTTCTTTTGGTTAGGATTCTCATTTATTCCCCATAAAGATATTCCATTCTTCTTAAACCAATTAATAGCATCTTGTAAAGTATCATTAGATATAATCTTTCCACTAATAGTTTTACCATGATTATTTTTATCAGGATGGCTTCTCATAGTGTAAAGAATAATCTTATGACCTTTCTCTACTAACTCCTTCAAGATAGGAACTGCTCCTATATCTTTGCCTACTTTAGGGAACTCATGTGTAACACAAGTGCCATCAAAGTCTACTGCTATTATCATTTTCTATAACTATCTAGTTGTTCATTTAATGCATCCATTAGAGCTTGAAAACACTTGCTTACTTTAGGATTTACCACTCCAGCTTCTATAGTCAATGCACTATTATTATAAGTTATTTTCATATTAGCAATAGGTTTTGCAAAGTACTTATAGATTATATTAAATTTCTCTTTACTCATATTATAATTGATTTAATCATTCTCATCTAAAGAAGCACCAAAAGTAATTACAAATGCAATTAGTGTCATAAGACCAAAATAGTAAATAGCACCTTCTTTAGATATACAGTACACTAGTATTTCCATAGCAAATATTATAATATATACTATAGCTACTAAAATTGCTTTTTTCATATTAGTACTCTTCTATATAATCAGCATTAGGGAATGCTGCATAGACATCATCCCATGCAGCATCCCTTTCATGTTCATCATCCTCGTCATACCTGTTACTGTAGGTCTCTCTGTGACCATCCTTAAAATGAATTATAAATGTCATACTTCACCACCTAATTGTTTTATCCTGTCATTGATATACCATATAGCCTTCTTCAAATCTTCAATCTCTTTCTGATTATCTGTAAGGCTTGCATCTTGTTTATGCCCTGCTCTAAGTATATACTTAATAGCATTGCCTAAGCAAAAGTCCATGTGTCTTGTTATATCAATCACTTCAATTCCACACTTATCTTTAAGCCATGTGTAATGTGGAGGATGATTAACATTGTCAATATTCTGTTTCATATTATTTTTTTTTAATGTACCCAACAACTCTTTAGGTTTTTAACCAAAAGCTCTAACTCTTCTATAGTAGCATTTGACTTTATCCTATTAGCTTTATTACTTACTACCCAGACATTACCTTTAACATATCCCAATTTAGGTATTATCTTGTCAAGTGATGGAGAATCATCGTATAACTTGCCTTCTCCTACATGCTTATTAAGTTTAATTCCAAGCAGGGGACAATATTCAGGTATTGTAATATCTGTATAGTTTATGTTGAAGGGAATGCCCTGAGATAATGCTCTCCTCTTGGCACCTCTGATAATGTACTTTTTATAGGCATCTTCATTATTTTTAAGTCTGAGTAAATCGGTTTGCCTTTCCCTTTCTCTTAATCCAATTATTGTATTCCTTCTTTCAATTCTCCTTAATCTTCTTCTTTCTCTTGCTTCAGGAGTATTATGGATTACCTTATCACATTCTTTACAGATGCTTCTTCTTCCATACATTCCAGTGCCTTTTGAATATGCTTCAAGAGGTAAATCTCTGCCACACATGGGGCAAACTTTTGTTTGATTTGGTCTTGCTATTTGTTTTACTCTCATATCTTTCTTTTTTTTTCTTGCAAAGATACAAATAATAATTCAAATATGCAAGACCAAAACAAATAACTTAGGGTTCAATGAATCCAACATGTTCCAATTTCTGGCACAGCTTTAATAGATACTTTCTTACAAAAGATATTAGCCGCATATTCCATACACTCACTTAACTTCTTAGCTTCCTGCTCTGCAATTTCTTCAGGTGGCTCTATCAAGTATTCATCATGCACATCATTAGGAATAAGGACCTTAAATATAAGCCCATCATTAACTAAGTGATTGAAATACCTGATACCTGCTATCTTAGTCATTGCAGCAGCAGTTCCTTGAGATGGATAGTTACATGACTGATTATCAGATGCACTCTTTCTCTTCCATAAGTGTTTCATCACTGACACATATACAGTTTCCCTGTTAATATCAATGAATCTTTCTTCTACCTTACCTGCCTTTTTAACCTTATATGAATACCTAACAGCTATTTCTTCAATAGGAACACCTTGGGCAAACTTCTTTGCAATTTCTTGCATGACAGATGGTGGAATCTCAGATATTACTCTGCCACTATCTCTTGCAGCTTTGTATATATCCCAGAAATCTTCCATACCATTCTTTCTCCTTTCAATACCTTTTAGTATAGGATAGTCATAGATGTATGCCCTTAGTCCAGTTATCTTTGAGATTAGGATATAGCCTCTATTCCACATATCTCTCTTTTGTACCTTGAAATAGCTTGCTATACCATTAAATCTCTTGAAATAGTTGTTATAAATCTCAGTTGCAAAGTCCACAGGAATGTTACAATTAGTTGCCATTGTAGGAGCCTGACCATTATAATTGAAACAGAACCTTGCCTTCTTAGCCAAATCTCTAAGGTCTTTTCTTACCTTCTTGACATCTTTCTCCTCTACACCATCAAGGTCTTTAGGGAAACACATCTTGGCTACAAAGGAATGTCCATCTCTTTGGGCAGGGTCATTATAAAATGCAATCCATTCCCTATCATTGGATAGTTCAGTGAATACATGGCCCTCTTGGTCTCCATAATCACAATCTACAAGCAAATGGCCCTTTTCAGGTACAAATGCTGCCCTTGTTTCTTCTGTGGCTGGCAGTTGTTGAACATTAACACTCTTATTATTTGCTTGTGTAGGAGTGTCTTTGTTCTCATCTGCCTCCTCTGCAATATCATCATCTTTAGTCTTACCTCCTTTACCCTTTCCTCCTGAACCACAAGATAACCTACCTGTATCCATCATTTGATTGAATGTTGGGTGGATTCTCTGTGTAACAGGATTAATGGCATCAAGGAAGTTCTGACCAAAAGATGTCACTACCTTGAAAGCTGCTGAATACTCCAAGTATAAAGGAACAATACTACTCTTACTTGCTTGCAACTCTATAAACTTAGACTCTACAGACTTTTTCATCTTGCCTGTTTTCTTGTCTTTGACTAATAGGTCAAACCCAAGTTCCTCAAACAATTTGATTACCTGCTTAGAACTATTCCAGTTAATGATACATTGAGGCCCAGTATCAAACTCAGCAAATAATGATGGCTGTGGTATTACTACATACACATTATCTGCAAGTTTGGCTGACTTGCCTTTCTTATGGGTATCATAGTTTCTTGCAATGAGGGAAGGGTCATTCTTTTTCATTACATAATCTACTACCCAATCATTGAGTTTCTGTTCAGCAACTCTTAACCTCTCAGCATCCTTATCCATCTTAGCCTTCCACTTAATAGGGTCAAGTTTAATGCCACAATATTCAATGTATGCAAGGACTCTTACAAACTCATTCTCAATATCAAGTGCCACTTTCTGACCTCTTGCATTGATAGTAATAAGCTGTAAGTTCATAATATCCTCAAGATGTACAACATCATTTGCAGCATAAACTATAACCTCTTCTGTCATACCTGCATGTATCTGTCCTCTTACAGTCTTGTCAAGATAGATATGTAAATACCTATCACAACAAGCCTGTAAAGAGAGAGATACAATACCAGGTGGGAATCCAAGAAATAGAATCTTTTCAGCTAAATAAGTATCATAGACATTTCTGACTACAATATGTTCCTTATACAGCCATCTTAAATCAAACTTTGCATTATGAATAATGAATAATCTGTCACTTTCAAGATAATCCTTATACTGCTTGACATCAATAGTCATACAATCTATTACAACTTGATTTTCCTTATTACCAAGCTGAAGAGTAAGCAATTTACCCTGCCATATCTCTGTACCTGTAGTTTCAGTATCTAAACCTACCACTCGAAGAGGCTCTAATATTTTAAGAGACTCTTCTACAGAAATACACTTATACCTAGCATCAGGAAACTCAAATAGTTCTCCCTGACCAGTAACAAAATATATCATCATTCAAATGTTATAGTCCATCCATAACCCTCAACAAAGTCTATAGATTTGACAACTGCCTTGGCTTCTTCAAGCTCATATCCTACCACAATCATTGGACCCCCTGATGGGTCAATAAACTTATTTCCCTCCTGAACTTCACCTACTCTTAATGTGGGTACATCAGTTTTAAGTACATAAGTTTTAGAATCAGTACCATCAGGCTTAGGCATTTTCTTGAGATAGTTCTTAGCTCTATATCTGGACTTAAGTTTTATAATATCTTCCATTATTTCTTAGAATAAGCAATTAAACTTTCAAAGTCAAGAATATATTTGTACTTTGCAAAGAATTTACTTCCCAAGATACCATGAATCTGTACTCCTGTCTCTGCCTTTATAGCTCCAAAGGCTTCATTAAGGTCACTGATATAGAACCTGTCAATAAACTTTTGATTCCTATAAGTAACTGTCATATCACAGCATCCAAGACTCTGCGAGTTACCTCCTACACTTATGATATTCCTGCTTTCATTCATTTCCTTATACTCTAAGGAAGGCAGGATAGATTTATTGATATAGGAGAGGTCGCTGCCAGTATCCAAGAGAAAATTCAACTTTGTGTCCTTATTATAGAAAGTTACAATGGGTAATTCTACCAAGTCCATTGCCTCTCTAAAGGACATGTTTTCTCTCTTCTTTTGCTTGCAATAACCTTCTACACCATTAATGGTGATAGATAGAATGATTACTGCAAGCATAATACCAATTATTTCTAATACCATGCTTCATGCTTTTTTTTTGTTATTACTTTACTCCAGTGCTTCCAAATCCACCCCTGTTATCATCACCTAAGTCATCTACCTCTACAAGTTTAACACCTGATGTAAACAACCATTTGATTTTTTGCCATACAGTGGCTTTTTGGGATAATTGTACTCTGAATTGGCAAATCCTAGTACCTTTCTCAATAGAAGTAGGTCTAATAGCTACAGCAGGGAATTTCCATTCATCTTCATTACCACAATAACTATTATCAATAACTCCCATTGAATTACCACATATTATTCCAAATCTCTTAGGAGTACTGCTTCTGGGAAGAACAATAGCCTCATATCCCTTGGGCAGTTCCATTGCAACTCCAAGAGGAATATAAGTTACTTCTGCTTCTACATTTCTTACTCTAGAAATTACCCCATGTTCATTCTTTTTTTCTCTAAGTACACCTGATTGAGGAGCTTTAAGAATCACATCTTCAGCACAGATGAGGTCAATCCAGTCACCCTTCTCAATAACACTGGGCATACAGCCCCCAGTCAATACTTTTACTTTAATTTTCAGTTTCATGTTTCCAAAATTTATATTTTTATCAATTTGCATATCTCCAAACATACCCATAAGCTGACTTTACAGGATATTTCCTACTATTCTTAGTATAATAGCCTCTACAGGCTACTATGATGTTAGCATGACTAATTCCAAGAGTTTCAGATGCTATTCTTGCATTCTCCCACTCTTTAATTAAACCTCCGTCTAAATCATACTGTAATACTTTTCTATGATTATTGGCTCTTTTACTCTCAGCATGTCTTATTATACCAGTGCCATATCTCATATTATATAACCTGGTGCACATCTCAAGATTTTCTACAGAATTATTAGCTTTATTCTCATCTTTATGATTAACTTCCAGTGAATCATTATAGTTAGACAGAAAAGCTTGAGCTACTAACCTATGAATTGCAAAACACTTCCTTCTACCATTATTACTAAGATTAATTATAGAGTATCCATTAGGAGTAGTAGAGGGAGACATTAATATTCCCTTATTAAGGGATTTTACATTGCCAAGGCTTGATACTTGATATTGACTTTCATATCCCACTACAGGTTTCCAAATTTCTGTCATAAAATCTGCTTGTTATATCTACCAACTCTCCATCACTAACCTTATAGAATCTCTGGTTAGTAGTCTTACTGTTAAGTGGACCAAATTCTTCAATATATGGTCCAAGTTTTATGTAATCAAAATTACCAAGTTCAATATCCTTACTAAGCTCTTGCCTGCCACTATACCATCCAACTTTCAATTCTGGATAGTACTCCTTAATGTCCTGTGCAATATCATCTACTTCACTTGGATTAGCATCACCTCCCATAATACAAACACAGGAGATACCTTTATTAGAGTCTATCAAATTAGTCAAGTGTTGTAAATCAAGGGGTTCTCCTATATCCTTTGCTAGATAAGAAGAGTGGCAACCCTTGCAGTTACAAGGGCAGCCACTTATATTGATAGCAAGAGTTATTTCATCAGGTATCTCCGCAAAGACTACCTTGGTATCAACATACTTCAACATCTTTACTATAAACTCTTTTAATTGCTTCTATTTGTCTATCTTTGCCAAAAGCCTTAATAGGTCTAAGATAACCAATCACTCTTGTGTATTGGGTGATATTCTTACTATGACACTTTGGGCATTCAGTAATAGGATGCTTAGTAATGTAACCACAATCATCACACTTGCTATTAGGAATATTAAATGTAAAGTAGTTGGTTCCATTAGCTACAGCAAAGTCTATCAATTTGAGATATTGTTCCTTACTAAGATGGTCTACAAGATTAATATGACAAGCTGAGCCTCCATCACAATATTGTGCTGTCTGCCTTCCATGCAGAATCATCTTATCTAGTACTGAAGTATCATCATGAGCATCAAAGAAATATGAGTTATAAAGATTTTCATCTTCAGGAACCCAATCATTCTGTTACACCCTCTCCCGTTGTACAGAGAGGTGATTCATTAGTAATATAGTTATTTAAGTTTATCAAACCAGCATGTACTTTCCTATGACAATTAGCACATAAGCAAACACACTTGCTTACTTCTTGTAGAAGCCATTCCCTTCTCCTACTTCTATACTTACCTATAGTAAAGTCCTTATCTACTGGATTGATATGATGAAAGTCAATACAAACAGGCTCTGCTTCTCCACAGACAATACAAGGAGTTTTTATGCTATTAAGCCATTCTCCTTGTCTATTCTGCCTTCTTGTAGCTTGTGCTCTATGAATCTCAGGATGTTCTAATCTCCTTTGCTTCCTATAAGCTTTTCTACAATCCTTACACTGATGTCTTCCTTCATCAAACATTTCTAGTGGTAATTCTCTACCACAAACCTTGCATAATTTAGTCTCCATATTAATTATTTTGGGAACAAAGTTAAAACTTTTATCCCAATTATGCAAGATTATAACCATATTTCTAATGAATGGGTTAATATTTCTATTAACCTCTCTATGTTACCATAGAGTTCCGACTATTGCATACCTTAATATTCTATCTTCACAGATTGTATATTAAAGTCCTCTTTGTTTAGTCTGTCAGGCTGCACAGGTTTCCCTTGCTTGCCCCTCATAATCCCATAGGGACTTCTGAGTCAATTAAAAGAGGTTTTAGATGGACATTGGTTCTAATCCATCCTTTTTATCCCATCTATAATTCTTACCACCAAGAGATTCAGCAGGAACTACCTCAGAATTAAACAAGAAAGGTCTCTTCTTGTCATGGATAGAGTGCTTTTTATTTGCTTCCTTAATAGTACCAAGAACCAACTGCAAGAACTTAATATACTCAGGATTATTAGACACCTCAAGACCTAAGAATTTAGCTGCTTCATTCAAGCCATTGATACCAATGGTACTATACAACTTGTTCATGTGTATATAACCACCATTACAAGCTGCAAACATACCTTTCTCTTCTTGCTCATAGAGCATAGTCTTATAAGCAATATGATACTTGTAGACTCTTTCAAGGATATTTGTAAGATACTTTTCAAAGCCAGTATAATCTATTCTTCTATTCATAGTCTTGATTCCGACTATAGAACCTGTAGAACTCCCAATAAACCTAGTACTGAATCCATCTATGCACTCTCCTTTGAACCAATCTTGCACAATCCTATTAATATTAAGAGTGATAACATGACAGCTACCAGTCATAACACCAGTAAGACCTGATGTAGGATTAAATGTATTCTCTGCAAGTTCATTTCTCAATCTACAGCATGATGCAAGACTATCAGCACTATCTGAAATATAAGTAAAGAATGAATGTCCCTCTGCATACATTTCTGCACAGAAGTCCTTATATTCTTTATCTATAATATCCTTACCATCATGTACCATTGCTAATGTTTCAACAGGAAAGGTTAAAATCTGCTTAGTTCTAAGTTTATTGAAGAACTTCATAAACATCTTCTGAAGAACATTAATTGCAGCCCATTCAGGCTTAGTTCCATCAGGGTAGTAAAACTCTCCAAACAATGAACTAAAGTATGTATGGTCATAATAAGATACATTTGTAAATGGGCTTTGGTAGCTCCTGTTTCCTGCTGGTTGATTAATACCATAGATAAACTGTTTGAAAGCTTTCTCTATGAAATCTCTGACTGTCCTTTGAACCTTACAATGAGAATTTGTTACAACACAATCAAGATTCTCATACCACTTATCTCCAAACTCTGCAATGATGTAATAGTTTAGAGCAATAAAATATTCTCCAAAGGCTACTGCACCTTTACATTGAGAAGAAAGCAAGAAAGTGAGATTAGTTATCTGTCCACTAAATGATTGTAAATCATTAGGAGGACCTGGTGTTACACCATCAATATTACCTACACCTTCTGTCATAAGTGGGTAAAGAGTATCTGCTTGACAATAGAACTTTAGAGTAGGTACACTAGCTTCATCATGAGGATAGATTATATGATTCTCAACATCTACTTCATACTGCTTTGCTACCTCTGGATAAAGAATATTAAGTTCATCCTTCATCCTCTGTCTCTGAATAATTCTATTCTTTGTCTTATAAACTTCTCCATCAAGATTGGCAACATTCTTCTGAGTTACATTAGCATTAGGGTCAGTCTCTGAAGAACTAGCAGCATTATCATCAGAATCTGCATAGTTAGACATATAATCAATCCTTTCTCTAATGAACCTAGACTCCTCATGCTTATTTCTATAGATAATATAAGCCTTTGCTACATCAAAGTGCTTCTCATTCATAAGTATATCCTCAACTTTATTTTGGATTTCTTCAATACCTATTGTATCTCCTTCCAAGGTACTAAATAGGGCATAAATCATATCCCCAAGATATTGAGGCATCTTCTTATTACAAGACTCAAAGGCTTTCTTTACAGCCCTGTTAATCTTACTGATGTCAAATTCTTCTTTGCTTTTGTCTCTTTTTATTACTTGCATATCATAAAGTATTTAGCCATTCTCTCAAATCATTTACTCCTGTATCTGAAATTCCCATAGGCACTTTGGGTCTTGAAGTGAGATAAGAGTTAAGCTCTTCTCCTATTACAAAAGGACTTCTCATTTCTATTTGGTCATTCTTTCCAAACTTCAATGTACCTTGTGCTCTTGTAAAGGGGCAGTTCCATACAAGAGGGGTTAAAGTCCTCTTATTGACCACAATAAAATCATAGTCAAGCAGCTTGAAGTCTTTGAAATACTCATCCTTATCCATATTCTGCCTTATAATAGCCCAATACAGTCTGGCTTGAATATCATATCTCCAATCTACAAGGGATTTATAGAAATCCCACTCTGTATGAGAACTTGTTTTCAAATCTACTGGCTTTACCTGCTTCTCTTTATGATTGACTATAATTAAGTCAGCCATATTTCTGTAGGTTATACCACGAAACTCTCCTTTGAACTTCAGCTGATATAATCTTTCAATATCTGGCTCAAAAGGATTATCCTCTGCAAAGTAGAACTGAGTGGATTTGCTTTCTTTCAATGCTCTTACTGCATTGCACACATCTTGATAGGTCTGAGTATCAAGTATAGTCCTACTGCCTGCTATGAATAATAGGTTATAGTAGTCAGCACCTTTCTCCTTGATAACCTTAGCCCTTGTCTCAGGCTTCCAGTTCATTTGATAACTCTGACATTCAGTCTCCTTAATGATTGCATCATCAGGAATTGTAATAAGACTCCTATAAGAATCTCCATACTGACTGAACAAAGATTTTACTATCTTTGTAATAGAGTCTGGAGTAGAAGGAAATTCAGCAACCATAAATCTTTCATCAAACTCTTTTTGACCACCTGTGATAATACTATCTACAGCACTACCAAAAGTAAGAGAGGGTGTTTCTATCCTGTCAAATAATTTATCCAAGTTATTGAATCCTTCTCTCTCATATCTTGCAAGAGTAGAATAGCTAAGTGCAGGGTCTGCTCTATACTCCTCTTCACTTACTTGCCATGAAATATCACGTAAACTCTTCATCATCTGCATGAGTTAAAGTTAATTGGTAATCTATTTCTGCCTTAAGAGTCTGTAAAACCCCAAGTCTTTGCTTTACCTCTCTTATAGTAGCATCTACATTATCCTTGAAAATAATAGGATTAGGGTCATATTCCAATACAGGCAATTTATTAGCTTGTTGTATCAGTTTGTGAATTACATTCTGTTGCATAGTCTTTGATTATTTCTATTGCCTGTAAGAGCTGCCCCTTGGTATAAACCTCAAAGTATATAGACCTCCTTCCAGTACTAACCAATACATCATCAAGATACTTTATAAACATCTTCTTCTTAATATAGAAGACATCATTTTCAATTCCTTTAGCCTCAATGTAAACATCCAAGCCATTATAATTGAAGTAAAAGTCTGGTTTATATCTAATACCTATAACTTTTCCTTCCTTTTTTACAAGTATCTTAGGCACTTTCTTACCTAGAAGTTCAGCTCTTCTCTGATTTTGTTTATCAGTTTCCTTATCATAAAAAGGAGTAATAGGAGCAAAACCATCCCACAAAGTGAAAGTAATTGGTTCATATTGAGGAGTAAACCCCTGTTGAAGAAGAGTATCATATATTCTCTTCTCCAACTGGGATTTGAAGGTTATACCTTTAGAGCTACTCTGTGTGGCATTTCTAATTTTCTTATTTGCCACTTCTGAATAGCTCTTTAAGGATTTCTCTTACAATGCTGCAAGCAGTCTTGGCATCTTCAACAGTCCTAAATGCTGCAAAATTCCTATAGTTCTTGATGTGTGCTTTATTAGCCTTGGTAATCCTTCCATCAAACATAGAAATTACATATATTTCAGGACTCTTCTCAATATGGTCTTTATACTTTTTGTCCAACTCAATGGCTACTTCTCTAAGTACCATAGAGAATGCAGCAGCAGGATAAACACTGTCAATGGTATTGAGATAATTATATACCTTTTCTACCTTCCAGCCAAGCCTTTCTGCCAACTTTTCAATATAGTAATTAAGATCCATAGGTATTTCAGTAGGTTTAAGCACTTTATCTATATCAAAGTCAGAACCAGGTGAGACAGTAATAATACCTGCTTTAATCAGTTTAGGCAAAGCTGCCTCGGTAACCAGTGTACTTTCTATCACAGGACCTTTGCCAAACAGAGGGTGTTTAGTCTTAATTACCTTGACAATAGTGTCTCCAATCTGTACTTCTTTTCCGTTTTTCAAATAAAATTTTTCCATGTCTTTTGTTTTTGTTTTTATTGTTTAATACTCTTGGTACCATTTAATTGGTACCCCATATTTATCTTTACACATATTACTTATAGTAGCAAACAGTTCAGATGGCATCCTCTTATTAAGTCTTGCATAGTATGCTGGATGCTCAATTTCAAGAATGTCATTGAATTGTTTGTTAATGTAGGGCTTGAATGTCTGAGCCTGCCTCCCAAATAGAACATAAATAATGCCAGTTTCATATTTTGATAAGTGTTTTAATAAAGCAGCTATAAACGGCCTCCATAACATTACATGAGAACCAGCTTTATTCATTTCTACTGTGAGTGCAGAATTTATCATTAGTATCCCTTGTTTAGCCCAACTTTCTAAAGTGGGGTCAAAGATACAACTATTTTTTGGAATTTCAAAATTTATAGCTGCCTCTTTAACAATTTGTAGAGATGGAGATAAATTTTTCTCTTGCACATCAGCCCTATTTCCAAATAGTATGCCAGTTGCAACTCCCTTTTGTGGATAGGGGTCTTGACCTAACATAACTACTTTTAAGTCCTTGAGAGGACAAAGCTCAAATGCTCTGAATACATCAGGTTGGGCAGGACATAGAGGCTTCCTCCTATATTCTTGTCCAACCTTAGTCATTACATTGTTTAGCTCTGCCCTATCAATTACTTTCATCCAATCTCCAAAGTATTCATCTAATGTCATATCAACATCATTATGTCATCCATATTGTCAATAAGGCATTCATTCAGTGCATCATTAGTAGTGGCAGATGGAGTAGGTTTAATAGGTTCTATAAAGAACTTATCAAAATTATCTACTACAACTTTTACCTTTTTACTCTCTGGGTTGACACCAAACTTGTAATCAGGAAGACTTACTTCTCTACTTGTATAGAAAGGAATAAGTTTCTTAATAATACCTTTGTTAATTAACTTGTCAGACTCTAAGAATACTTTAGGACTAATATGGCATACAGGTCTATAATAGACCATATTATCGTCACCTTCTTCTGTATGTACCTTTCTTGCAGTTAGTGTACATAACAGCAATGGAGCATAGCTTTCATCAAAGATAATGCCTTTGCCTCCATAATACACTTCACCTTTGCTGGTAGTTATCTTCTGCAATCTTTTACTATATCTTACATTAATAAATAATTGAGTTATAATACTATCAAAGGTTCTTCTCTCCTGACTTGGTGCATTTTCATACAATGGCAGTATTATTCTCTTGGTTCCTATAGATGATGGATAATGTATCCTCTCTAACACTAAGCTCTCCAAGTATCCTCTTGCAATCACAGGAATCTCTACCTCATCATCATTTACTTCAATGATAAGACTTCTCCTAAATACATTGTTACTATCAAGAGATAGATTCATTTCAAGCTGGCTTGGACCACCAGAATCACTGCTATTGAAAACACTCCTTACATTACGTGCAAATCTTGGGTTAAATTCCATTATACTTCAGTTTTGAGATACATTGTTTCCGCATTATATGTGGTAAGGAATGGCAGGTCTCTGTCAATGAGAGGCTCACACTGATTAGCACAGAAGTTTACAAACAGATTGACCATATAGGATGCAATCATATTTGCACAGAAAGTAGTTTGTTTATAGGAGCAGATAGTTTCATCAGCTTCTGCATCAGAGAATAGGAACTCATTATTGTACCTATTGATGTTGTACTCATCATCTCCCTTGATGCACAATACCTGAAATTCTTCTGCTGCTAATCTACCATCAATAAACAAGCAATTCTTTCTCTCCTCCTCTGGTTTGGATTGAACATGACTCAACCACTTATTAAAGAAGAGTTTTCTTGCTGCCATGTTATCAAAGCCACAAATCATAATGTCTGATGCCTCAGATTCATCAGTGAATCTTTCACTTATTGCAAAGATACTACTATAGCCAGCATAGTTCCTAATCATCTCAGCCAGTGCAGATACCTTAAGTCTACCTAAATCAGACTGACCATATAACTGACCTGACATATTGACAGTTTCCACTATGTCATTATCATAAATAAACATAGAAGCTGGCTTCATTCTTGCCAATAAGAAGCCTACATAGCTACCAATACCACCTACACCTGCCAAAATGATAGTCTTCTTCTGAATGTTCTCATACCAAATGGCAGAACTAAACCTACTTGTAGCTTCATCCACAAGCAAAGTTGCAGAGTTTGTAGGTATTTCTTGATGTGCATCTTCTACAGCTTGGTCAAGGATAGCTTGCTCCTCCTCTGAAAGTTCAAAGCTAATGCTGTCACCATTATCTCCTATAGAATCACTGACTCGTATAGCATTTTCATTGGGATTTCCCATAAGGGAATTATAAGCAGCCTCAAGTGCCCCTTGTGGGGTTGTTACTTCTTCATTCATAATATTAAATACTTTTGAAGTGCATCAATATACCCTTTGATATAATCATTTTCAGGAAGTTTTGTAAGCTCCTCTATCATATCATGGGCACAAATAGCACAAATTTCTGTTTCATCAAAGCCAAGCTCTTCTAATTTCTCATCTGTCACATACCATGTCAGATATTCTGCATAGGTATCTGCCCACATTTTGAAATTTTTCATGCCTTCTTTACCTTTGCCAAATCTCTTTTCATACAATGCAGGCATTGACTTAGCCCATTTGGTAATGTCAATCTTACTATCATTAGAGATAATAATGCTGCCTGTAATCAATTGAAGTACAAGAGATTTCAAAGTAACTTTATCAAATGTTACCTGACCATAAGGTATGTCATATCCCATTTCAAATGGCAAATCATCTACATCATCAAAGAGAGATGTCTGAACTACCTTAGGTCTTTTAGTCTCCTTCTTGACAAGATTTGCTGGATCTGCCTTTGTACCATAAGAGTTAGCAATAACAGGCTTGTAACTACCTTGATATACAGGTGTCTGAGCTTTCTTGACCTTCTCTGCTTTAGCTTGCTTGATTTCCTCAAGCCTTGCTGCCATGTCTGGAAAGGAATAATTCTCATCTTCTTTCTCTATTTTAAGATAGAACCATTCAATCTCATCTGCATCACTTACATATTCCTTAGTATCATGCTTTTCACCATCACCAAAGAACTCATAAGACACAGACTCTTTGACCTGCTTTGACTTGATTCTCCTTGTGATTGCAGCAGTATAGGAACCTGCATTATTCACAATGAGAGATACAAAATTATTTCTGTCCCTACCTTCTTCCTTTAGAGTAGCAGTGTCTGTTCCACTAAAGAAAGTACTCATATTGTTATGGGAATGTATAAGACCCATCTGACAATCAAGTAGCTCAGGATTTTCACACATATAGGCTATCACATCAGGATTCATATCAAACTCCGTATAAGCTTGAGTTCCAATATCCATGATGTAAATATCCACACATCTTATTACAAGGTCATTGTTTTCAAATGAACCTTCATGTGTAAAGAATAGTGTGCCTGACCATTCAGTACTCCATACCTTCTGACAGGCAAACCTTATCTTTCTTTCCACTTCTGCTGGGATAATCAACTTATAATTATAAGTACCTGACTTCTGTACCAAGCTGATTGCCTTCGTGGATTGCTTTGTTTCTTCCATATCTGTAATTTAATACTTTGAGTATTGTTGTTAATATGTATAATGCAGTCTGAATATCAAGAATTATACTCTTGTTCTCATTCCTCACTTCTGCAACATCTGTAATATCTACAGTTACCCCTCTCCCTTTGAATACACAGACTTTCTTGCCTATATACTGAGCATAGTTGTTTACATTATTCATGCCTCTATCATAGTAAATCTTTCCATTGTCTATGATACACTCTCTCAAAATATTCTGTCTCTTCAAATCTGCAAACTTAGCAGTTAGTTCCTCTTTATTGAACTGGTCATTATACCATTTAATGAACTCATTACTAATGAGTACAATAAATTCAATAAATGACATTCCAATAGAATAAGAGCCATTGACATAGTTAAATTTGAGCCTCTTAGAGTTAATAAAGTACCTCACAAACTCCTTGAATTTATCATGAGTAATGGCACCTCTATAGTGATTAGGAGACAGGCATGTAGTGAATCTATCCATACCTGCTTCCATACCATTGGTACCTAACCTCTCCAAGTAATGATAGGGTGTTCCAGCAACAGATTCTACAGTTACATACTTACTCAGTTCAAGGCAGAACATATTCCACATATCCTCATCATAATCCCTATTGAGGACACTAATAGTACCATTAATAGGACCACTGCCTGTACAAGGATTTTGGAATTGGGTGAAATCATTTGTAGGGATACTACTAATATGACTGTGCATATAACGACTTCTGAAGTGAAGCAGTGTATATTCTGACCTGTTAAGTGTGAATCCTCCATTCAATGTGCCATTATACATTACTCTCATCTTAGCCCACAGATGGTTAATATCCACAAATCTGTCATGCTCATTAGTTACCCTTACATGAGGAAAATGTACAAGGATGAATATACCATTGAACTTGATATAACCAATTTTCTCCTTTACCGTAGTATTTGTAAGCACATTAACAACCTTTTCTACCTGGTTTTCAGGTAAATCAGTAATAGCACATGCTTTATACATGCTCCAGTCATTACTATTCATGCTTACAATACCACCACTAGGAATATAGGTAGATAAAGGCTCTATATTCATCCAAGATTTGAACTTGTCCAAACTCCAATATCCTTGCATATCAACTTTATCTTCTCCAAAGAAGTCATTGAATATGCCTAATACTCGAAGTGGCTTGTCCATCAAGGAGTTATATAATTCCTCTATCTTCTCCTCAATTAATTTAATTACTTCTTTACTCATACTACTGTAAAAAAAATAGGTAAGGGGGATATTTCTAACCTCCTTACCTACTGTTACTTACCTTTGTTAATTGACATCCATTCCTGCGAACATATCATCAATCTCATCATCAGAGTAAGGAGAAGCTGACTTAGGCTTGTACTCCTCAGAAGGTGCATCACTTACTGCAACCTTACCCCCAAGAATATCAATCACTTCCTCTTTCTCATAATCCTCAATTGTGCCATTTTCCTCAAGGATTTCCACCAACTTGCTGATAGCAGCCCTTGCTACAGCATCAATACACTCACCTCCATTACTTGCAGGTGCTACAGGAGTGTTTACAGGTGTTTCCTCCTTCTTAGCCTCAGCTTTAGGAGCAGCAGGCGCAGGCTTTGCAGCACTATTGCTCTGTACCAATGCAATAAGGTCAGCAGTCTTACACATAGTGAAGTTCTTGCCAAACTTCTTTACACAGGCATCCTGTAAACCCATAGATTTGATAGCACTGTATGCCTCAGTTCTACTCATTGCAACAGCACCACTTCTGATTTTCTTGTTGGTGTTAGTAAGCATGAAAACCAACTCATTGGTGATAGTTCCCTTGTAAGGAACATCATGTGGTAGAACTGAAGCATCATTCTTCAATTCAACCTTTGATGTACCTTCAAAGAAGGTCATACCATCATAGTCAATACCATTGGCTCTCAAGTCACTCTTCAACTCAGCAAGGGTCGTGGCTGCTGACATAATAACACTTTTCTTCTGATTCTTAGTCTGTACGACTGTAATTTTTCTTGCTTCCATGTTTTCACTTTTTTTTTATAAAATTGAACTTATTGAAACTTTAATCTATGCGAAAGGGCAAATCATTCCAATCATTGTCCTCTTGTCTTGAAGAGATAAATAAAGGCTTGATTATTCTAAGGAACTCATCTTTGCCCTTAGCCTTATACAAGTCTATTTACTCTTCCTTTTGCTCTCTTCTAACCATTCCCAGTAATACCCATAATTCAATCTATTACCTTTATTTGCAGAAGCTACTATATTACTAATAGCAGAATTAAAGGATTTAGATAATTCACATTTAGTAATGTGGATAGCCGCATCAGTTGCACTCTCAAACTCTAAACTACTACTTGAATTATAAGCTTTTATTCTTCTCTTCTGCTTTTGATGATTTCTTTTCTGCAAATTATTATAGTCTAAATTATATTTAGCAGTACACCATTCAAGATTGTCCACTTGGTTATTGGCTTTATTTTCATCTTTATGGTTTACTTGTGGTAAATTATTAGGATTAGGTAAGAAGGCATGAGCTACTAACCTATGAATTTTTACAGAATACATGTGACCATCTTTATACAGATTTACATACTTATATCCTGATTTATAAGTTCTTTGTTGTAGTAGCCCTTCACTATTCTTTCTCTTAAATTGACCCCAATACTTTGTACTTCTAACTTCCCCTGTATCACTAACTTGATAATCAGGGAAATTATCTATCTCTTTCCAAATCATTGTTATTAGTGTTAAATAGTGGCAAAATTATTTTGAGAAATTCATTTCTTCCCCTACTTTTCATAAGGTCTGAAATATCTTTCCCTTCATTAAAGGGTGGTAATACTACATTAGTAAACCCTGTTTCCTCAGCTAACTTCTGAGCATCTTTCAATCCTGGCTCATCATTATCCAAGCAAATGAAGATTTGTTTATATCTTCTTTTCAGTTCACTAATTGCAGTATCACTCATCCTATATCCCTCACCTTGAATGGCAAGAGATGGAATACCTGTGTTAGCCCATAAACATAAAGCATCCTTCAGTGAAGAACAGATACAGATTTGTTCCCCATATTCAGGTACTTTAGTCCATAAACTAATTACAGAGTTATCATGTTTGTTACTCCATTTATAACCATTCTTATTAAAAGGTTGGTATATCTTTAGAGTAACTTTACCTTCCTTGTGTTCTACATAAGCATAGGCATATTTGTCAGCCCCAAACACATATCTATGACCATCTTTTATGATAATCTTATGTGATATGGGATAAACTTCTGCATACTTGAGCCAATCAAGACTTATTCCATAGGATTTCCAATATTCAACATCATAAGATGTCCAATCTCTGACTTTGCACTGTAAGTCAGTACTCTTTCTGCATTCAATGGTACTTCTCACAGCACATGGAATATGTTTATGAACATTAGGTGTTCCTATAGAGCAGAGCTTTGGTATGTCCTTGCTTATCCTTGTTAGGACTTCCCTGTAGTTACACCCCCACATCTGACAAAGGAGGTCAAATACACCTCCTCTATCCTTGGTTGCAAAGTCCACAAAATATATCCTCTTTCCATTAGGAGAGTACAGACCAAATGATGGCTTGTTATCTTTCCTAAGAGGACTATGTATAATACAAGGAATTTCAGTGACTCCTAGATAGAATGACAGAATATTTGCCTCTGTTGTCTTTTCTAGGATGTCACTTAAAGTAACAGAAGATTTACCTTTGCTGACAGCCATGCTTTTTTTTTTGAGAGATTACTACTTATTTTCCAAAGTCCCAAGGATTGGACTCTTCTGCCTTGGGGAAAGGCATATCACTTGAACCAGAGTTACTGAAGTTAGTAGCTTCAACATTATACTCCTTCAAGTCACACACAGTAAACTCAGTAGTAGAATATGCACCAGATGCCTTCCTTTCTTGCAAATTTGCATCCAACTTACTGTAGTCAGTAATGTTGTTCTTCAAGAACATCTGATTATAAACAGCCTGATACTGCTTGTTATCATCAGTGGTTCTTACACCAAACAGCACCTTAACCTTGTTATTAGGCTGCAATGCAATAACATCTTTCAGCTCCTTGAAGTTACCCTTGAAGTACTCAGCAATACTCTCAAGTCTCGCCTCACAATCCTCAGGTTTATCTACCATAACCCATCTCTCATTGACATACTTCATTACATTAGGAATGTTAAGGTATGCCTTGATGAAGTTAGTAAGCTCTTCCTCACCATGATAAGCAGGTCTGTAGTCCTTATCAATGTTGGCAGGGCCATTCTTATACATAGGAATCTCATGTGCCTTAGCCTGCTCTACAGTAACCCAAGCAGTTCTACCATACTTATCAATTACCTGTACCTTAGTCTGGTCTCTATTGTATCTGTATTCCTTTCTAAGGAAGAAGGCTACCTTGGTAATAAACTCTATACCACCACACTTCTCAGCATCAGTCTTAACAATGAAGTCAAGTCTGACATTTTGTACTTTATGCTTATCCTCACCTACCTCAACTTCACCCAGATACTCAGGGTCATTTTCAAGTTGGGTATTATACAGCTTCTCAAGCTCTGCTTTGCTAGGATTTACACTAAGTACAAATACAGGTGCTACACCTACATATCTCTTCACTGCATTGCCTTCTTTACTCTCTGTTCCTTTACTGAATGCCATAAAAGCATATCCAACTTTTTTATTATTCTTGCTCATATTCTTATTTTTTTTTAGTTTCTAATTAATTAATCTTCAAAGGGCAGTTTGTCACCAGCTTCTGCATCATTGTTGAAAGGATTGGTAGGGTCAAAAGGAGACTCTTCACCAGCCTTTACTTCTGTCTCAGGTGCCTTCTCAGTATCATCTACTGTCTCAGGAGCAACATTTTCAACCTCAGGCTCCTCTATATGAATCTCATATACACTAGCCTCTTCATTGAATACTACTACACCAGCCTTAGGTTCATACTTAGTAACCTTTACAGGTTTACCATCCTTACCAACCTTACCAGTATCTTCTACCTTCTTGACAACCAAGTCTTCACTTGTGAGACCACCTGTCAAAGACTTGACACCCATCTCATGTCCCTCAATCTCCTCAGTCAGAGCATTATACTCTGCATTGAGTTCATCAATCTTGGCAGCAATCTTATTCTTCTTTACTACCAAAGGATTAACATTCTGTGCAATTCTCTTTACACCTGCAAACTGTCTTACTGTCAATGTCTTACTCATAATAATTGAACTTTTTATATTTTCTTATATTAAAAGATTTGTAATAACTTCCTTTGCCCCGTATTACTTAATGGATTAGGAGCACTCCATAGCTTGCATATCACAAACTTTCCTTCAAAGTATTCTAAGGCTTGATTTAGGCAGGAACTCAGCATAGTAACATCCCTCTCCAAGTACTCTCTAAGTACTGAGGTGTCAATATCTGACTTACCCTTTTCAAGACAATAGTCTGTGATTGCTTTAAGTGCCTTGTGTATAGGCACCTCACCAAAGGCAGCCAACCTTGATAATTCTACAGTCTCATTCCTATCCATAAATCTCTCTCAATTTGTCTACTACTATAGACAAATCATTAGGAATTTCATCAGGAAGGTCATCCAATGCACCAAGACTGTCTTTAGCAGGATACTCTCCATCAAACTCCTTGACAAAGTGCTTGATAGGTCTCTTGTTTTCTGCATCATATCCTACCTTGCCAAAGAGGATAATATCAAATTTACCCTCAGGAGTAATATAGTCATCAACCATCTTTCCAGTGGTTTTGAACTTATAGGAAATGGAGTCACCATTCTTATCCTTATACTCCTCATAATGGGCACAGCAGATGATATTCTTATTCTCAGGAAGCCCCTTGAAAGCATCAAAGATGAGACCCATTCCATAGCCAATCTGCTTAGGAGTATCCCATCCACCTTTCATGGCATTAGCCATATAGAAATCCTGTGCAAGATAATTGAAGTCATCAATTACAATATTCTTGAAAGGAGATTTCTTTAGCATATTTATGAGTTCTGCTATCACTGCAAACCTATCAAGACCTGTAAGACTATCTACCTGCACTCTATTGCCTGTACCAAGGGCATTTGCATTTACAAGTTTCTGTGTAGGCTTACCTACATTCTCTACTCCAATACTGCCCTCAATCAGCTTAAAGTTAGGGTTAGGAACACCCCTGCCAATGCACTGAATGATATAGGTTTCCTTTGGGTCAAGCCCCTTAATTCCCAACTTCTCTCTACCACAATAGGAGGTAGTTTTTCCGAAGCCTGATTTTGCTAAAACTAGAATTTTTGCCATTGTTTTTGTTTTATAATGTTACTTTTACTTGAAAAGGGTTGCGAATTTACTAAATAATCCAGTATTACGCAAGCTCTTATTCTTTTTCTTTATTCCATAACTAAAAAATGACTTAGCTGCTGCACCTCTTATGTGCTTCAAATAGTCATATATTTTAGCTATTTCACCTTTGTTGTCTGGCCTTGGAAGTTCTTCAAATTGGCATACTGCGCCATCAAAGAATAATGGACATAGCCCACCCATCTCACCATCTCTATTCACTATCATTTCAAGAAATCTGATATTATCCTTAAACTTGGATATATCATATCCCTCATACTCCTTTAGTGCAAATCTAAATGGTGAAAACAATCCAAGAACTACATTGCTATCCCTTGAAGTGTACTTACTATCTCCTAATCCAGCAACAGAAGGTCTTACCCTACCAATCTTGAAAGCCTCATTGCCCTCTTGGTCAAATGCCTGCTGTTGAATGATGATAGGAGAATAGTTATACCTGTTTCTGAGATACTTGGCACAGTACTCACTCAGCTTATCCATAGATTGCTTGAGAGTCATTCCTCTTTCAGTATCTATGAGATTGATGGTATCTACTATGACTAGTCTGTATTCATTAGGATTATCTTGCTCATACCTGTCAAACACTTGTCTGTTCTGTACTATGCCAAGCTCATCCTTATATTGACCAGTCTTAGTATATACTGTGCCATGCTCCTCTGCATAATTCTTACAGTACTTATATATTCCTGTAGGATTTGCAGCTTCTTCAGGGAAGATTACATGCTCCTCAAAATACTCAAGTATGTCTTGGATTTCCTCGTTGTTGATTATATCCAAGACTTCCTCAGATATTGGAGAGGTAGTACTCCTTAACTCTCTTGGACTAACTCTTATCTTGCCCTTACTGAAGTCAAATAGTAACCAAGATATAAATCTTTGCATAATCCTATCAGGAGTCTCCTCCAAAGGAAAATACAATATCTTGATGTCAATATCTGCCCCAGTAAAATAGCAGAACATGAGAGGCTTGTAGATAAAAGTGTAGGAAGTGAATTGAGATTTACCTCCCTTAGTGAAAGAAGTTATGGTATAATAGCAACTTTGCTCAATACCAATGAAATCTTCACTGAATCTTTTGAAAGGAGATGGGATGCAATTAAGCTGCCCATCTAGGATTCGTTGCCTTCTTTCTTCAAGATTGGCAATAACTCTTTCTCTTAAACTTATACTTTCCTTCATACTATCTTAATGTTGTAGCCCAGTCATTTCTAAGAGTTTCTTCCTGACCAGCATTCTCAATATAACTAATCAATTCTGAGTCTCCTTCAACCTCACCAGCAGCACCAACTTTCTCTTTGAATATGAAATACTTCAATAACCTCATATATGTATAGTTCCCATTGAAACCCTCCACATACTTACTGGTTGCCTGTATGATTTGCTCATCAGTATAAGTATTTCCATACTTCTTAAAGAATAGCTTCAATCTTCGTACAATCAAAGCCACTCCATCTGCCCAATAATAGTTAGTACCATCTTTCTTGCCCTTAGGAAATATCTCCTTGAGTCTTGTAGCCAACTGAACCAACCTATCATTAGGTTCTTGTTTCTTATCAGAGTCTACAATTACAGAATCTATTACCTCAGTACCTTTATTAGTGAGTCTCCATCCAACCTGCTGAAACAGGTCATCCCTGTTAGCAGTTATATAGCCTTTCTTGATTAGCCCCTTTTGAGCTGCATCAAGGTCAGCATTATTATGGATGGCAAGCATTAAAAGGGCCTCAGCAAGACTAATATTGTTCTTCTGGCATCCTTCCTTACTTAAACATATTGTCATAGCTTAATGTCATTAATACTATCAACACTAATGATAGAATCCTCAGAGTACTCCTCTATCATCTTCTGCACAAGTTCTTCTTCCCTTGTATCCTTGAAATAAGGTATGATGATAATAGGAGACTTATGTCTAAGTATTCTACCAACTCTTTGTTTTACTACAATCTCCGAACTATTCAAGTTGCAGAATATACCTATCCTACAATTAGTCAAGTTCACACCTTCATTGAGTATGTTACAGGCAGTGATATGCTTAATCTTGTTAAGATTAAACATTTCAAGGTTCTTTACTGAAGCCTTATTCTTTGAGGTGATATTGTATTTACCCAACCTCTCTGACTGTTCAATACTACTACAGAAAGTCAAAGTCTTGTAATTCTTGAACTTGTCAAGAAGAGATAGCACAAGAGCTTCTTTCTGTTCAGCACACCACTTCAACCTTTTGCCTGCTGTTGAAAGCCATAAGTTCTTTATCCTCTCATTTCTTGAGTTAAAGTACTTATTCTTGTACCACTCTATAAGTGAAGAGACACTATCATAATAACCTTTCTGAGTAGTAGTAACCTCCTTACCAAATCTTTTGGTTCTGTATTTACATATAGAATTATCTAAGGTTAAAGGTAACAGATACACTATAGGCTCAGGCAATACTTCATCCTCTACAGCTTCCTTGAGGCCACACTTAATGACCTCAGCCTTATGGTTGTAGATGAAATAATCCCTCATGTCTCTCTTAATAGTGGCAGACAATCCAATGAAAGACTCATTGATATGAATAGTCTCCAATACATCAATTCTTGCTTCTGACAAATGCTGCATCTCATCTGCCACTACTACATCAAAGCATGAGTTCTCATAATTCTTTAGTGACTCATAGCATTCAATGGTAATATAGTCAGACTTGATACCTCCCCATTTCTCAATCTCATCCTTCCAAGTCTGCTTATGTACAGTCTTTGCCACGAGGATAAGTATAGTAGTAGGACATTCATCATTCCTGAATACCCTGTCACATATATGATTAATGAGGTCTATTGCTACCTTGGTCTTACCCATTCCAGTTATCAACTCAAGTATCAAGTACTTAGCCTTATCTATCTTAGATAGAGCCAAGTTATTCACTTCTTCTCTTGTCATTCTTTGTTTACAATACTTTTTAATATACTTATATATTCTTTATCAGTCGCATAGTTTATTTCCTCAAGAAAAGCATAGTAGTTATCGGGAGGTTGATATTTCTTTTGTATCCACTCCTTATAAGCTACAACACTTTCAGTCCAATGCTTGAACTTACAATACCTCTTTTCTTTACTATTATAAAGACCAAATAGATTATTATATTCCAAGCATGCCTTAGACTTAAAATGTCCTGTTTCAAGTACAGCTTGTGCATAGACAATATCCTTATGCTCTAAACCATAATAAGACAAAGCCTCCTCCAGGCCCTCCTTAGGGGCCTGAGAGAAGAACTTTGGTTGCTCATTAATAATGGTATCAGCCACCACTAACACAGGGACAGAATCAACCCACGGTAGTTGAGAAACTATACCCTTGACTAGCAAGAGTAATGCAATAACTACACTCCACGGCACTACTGTAGCTGTAACAATAAGTGCTTTCAACCATTTATTTCTCATATCTCTCTTGAAAAGAATTTATCCTTGAATCTCCAATATGTGTACCAAGTAGCACTATAACACCTATCAGGGTCTGAGTAGTACTTTAGCCATACAATCCAAAATGCAATGAACTCTACTATGTTAGCAAAAGGTATAATACTGGTAATCAGCATGATAAGTACTATCCATAATGGAATACCTATCTTTTTAGCTTCTTTCCAGTCAAAGTACATATCACCTTTCATTGTGAGTGTATAAGTATGTTTTAGTACATATATTTGAATTATGAAGGATATTAAACCAATTATAACCCAAGCCATAGTTACTCAATACCTTTGAACAATGTAGGTAAACTACCATATACAGGAAGCTTACCATCCCACTTCTCAATCCACTGCTGCTTAAGAATCAATGGTGTCAAAGCCTGTGTTCTAAGCTTATTAGCCTCTGCTTCAGCTTGTGCTGCAACTACCTTCTTCTCTGCCTCTGCCTTAACTACAGCAAGCTCATTCTGAGCCTTTTGTGCCTTTTGAATAGCAGCATTCTTAGCATTAACTGCTTCTACAATAGAGTTAGGATATTTCAATCCTGAAGTAAGTTGTTCTAGCTGAAAATTCTCTTTAAGCAACGCCTTAGACAAATGTGCTTCAATAGCTTTCTCTACCATATCTCTGTTTGATACAATCTCATCAGTAGTATACTTATTGAGCTGAATCCTAAAAGCATCCTTTACATAGTTAAAGAGAGTTCCATTGATAACATCATTAAGTTCCTTCCTATACTTCTTGAATACCTGAGGTGATTTACCATCAACAATCTTCAATGAAATAGTAGGGTCAATACTAAACTCTGAGCCATCCTTTGCATTAATTGTGAAAGCAGGATAATCAATTGTCTGAACATAAGTAGGATACTCATAAACTTGCTCAGTAAATGGATTATACCATACTGCACCAGTGACCAAAGATACATCATCTACACCCTTATCAGAGCCATAGAGGTTTACCTTAATACCCTCACAACCTGCATCTACTCTCTCATAACAACATGAGGACATGCCTAACATGGTAAATACTGCCATAAGGCACATAATTAATTTACTTTTCATTTTCTTCTGTTTTAATTAATTTAGTTATTATTTCTACACCTATCCATATAGTTACTATTAACAATACAATTCCTGCAATGTTAGCAGCTGTGTTACTCATGGTAAGTAATTGAGTAACAGCATTTAGTGCTATGAATAAACCCAGCACTGAACATACTATCTTGATAATGAATTTTCTCATATTATTAGTATTAGTCCCAAAACCAAATATACCTAGCCACCATCTTCCTCATAGATATATGACCTTCTAAGGTCTTCCAGAGTTTTTTTTTTGTGTCTAAAGTACTTAAACTTTGCTTTCTCGCCATTTTTACCTCCCATTACCTTATATCTAGCTTCTTTCCTCATAGGATATTTGCTAAGATACTTATGAGGTATTTTGTACTTCTTTCCTTTACTCATATTACAAATAGTTGTATGTAATTTCTTACTACTATAGGTTTATTAGGATAGTTTGACTTGTAGCTGTTATACCACAGTAATACCCTATACCTTTTACCTTGTACTATTATATCTATTGATGGCTCATAATGATTAAATAGGACCATCGCGTATATTATGAGTAAAACTATAATCCATATCCTTGTCATAAATTACTTTTTTGTTCATCCTTTTCTGGTTTAGGACAACATACTACATACTCAAATCTTGAACAAATTCCTTTCCATTTCCTGTAGTCATCACATGAGTTCTTCTTTAATGCTTTTGCATCAATGAAGTTACTTACGCAAAGCATATCATACTTATTAATAGGACTATACATTACCTTAGCAAAGTACATATCCAATTCCTGTATAATTGCTTTAATGGTTTCACCTGATGATATAAAGTCATCCACAACTATAAACTTTGTGGTACCAATATTACCAATTCCTTTTAATGAAGAACAATGAGCACTTTTATCTTCTTCCTTCCTGACAATTAGGATATAGGTCTTAGTAGTTGGGTCAATGTTGTGTAACTCATTAAGCATAGCACCTGCAATCATGGCTCCTGATGTGCCTCTTGCTACAAAAGTAATGCTTGTACCTTCCTCAATATCTTCTTTATATGTATTGAAGATTGCTTCTGCACTCTGCTGTATATAACTATGCTTCCAATAAACACCAAATGGGTAATTTACAACAATGAAATGGTCAAGATGTATAAATTTAGGAACATATCCCATAATCTCTTAGTTTTATCCCACTTAGTCAGTAGGTTGTAAAAAAAAAGAAGGACAAGGATATTATTAGTACCCCTGCCCTTACTATGAGAACATTCCCACTTAGTCCTCAAACACCTGATAAGTGTATGAAGTACCTCCAAGGTATTCTACTGTTCTCTGCAAATGAGCTTCAAGTCTCTCCTTTTTACTCATTGCAGCCCATTTGCTAGGCTTAAGCCATGAAGGACAAGAATCCTTGTCAATCATATATTCATAAGCCTCCTTGCCCATGTTCAAGGACTGTGCAGCTGGCTTGCACTTTCTTGTATGGAAAGTGATAATCTCTGGATTGGTGCCACCCTCATCAGTCACTCTCATAGAGTGCTTCTCCATCTTGTCCCAATCCTCTACTTTTACCTTAATGGTTTTCTTGTAGATTTTACCAGCTTTGGTCTTCTTCTCAATCACTTTGTGAGTTGTTTTAAGGCACTCCTCCTTGCTGAACATTGTGCTTCCTTGAAGCACAATACTCAGACTTAACTTGATTTCACTCATGTTTATTAATCTTCTTTAGATTTTTCCTTCATAATTGCAGCAAGCATAAGGGCAGCCATTGTATCTTTTGCTGTGGCTTCTCCCTTATCTGCCTTTTCCTTTAACTCCTCCGCCATTTTAATGCGAAGAGTATGGTTCAAGGCTTCAATAGTACCCATCAACTCCCTTGCATTGAGGAATAGTGCACTTGCTACAATCACCTCAATAGGTGCCTGTACTGTCTTGCCTTTGTAGCTTTCTACCAAATTTTCAACAAGTTCAGCATTGGTTAAACTACCACTCTCTTTGCCACCTTCAATGGCTATTGCAGCATATTCAAAATGCTTCTGTTCCAGATTTCTTTCCAGACCCTTTTCTTTGTTCTTTTCCATTTTTTTATTTTAGGAGTGAAACAATAAATTGGTGTATCTTAGGACTCGAACCTAACCTCCAACCTAACAGTCAGTGTGCTACCAATTACACCAAGATACAAAGACAAGTTACATATAGTAAATACCTACCAATACAAAGCCAATATCAATAGCAAGAACCTGTTAAACCACCAAGAACAAGAACATCCCTCCATCAGTCAGACTTCATAGGGTTGGTTATTTTGGAATAACAGACTATCTAACGGTTAAGCATTAGATATTTATTACATTTTATTAGCAATCATGTATATTTTAACAGATACTTACTATATGTATTCAATAAGGTTAGGGATTAATATCCCAAGTTCTTATTTACTTGCCCAAAGAGTTGATAGTATTGTATATTCCCATCAAGGAGTGTGGAATTACAATCTTCAACTTGCTGTATTCTTGAGACTTCTCATCATTCCATGTCTTGAAGGCTCCTAATATATCTTTGAGTTCAGCTTGGTACTTCTGTGAAGCAACCACATACTCTGAGTTCACCTTACTGGTAGACTCATTGATAGCTTGCTCACAGCTGTACTTCATAGCATTTAGTTGAGCCTGTATCTCTCTGTGCTTCTTTTGAAGTTCAAAGAATACATTATCTACCCCTGCTACATCTACAGTAGGAGTATAGGTATAGATGAGAGCATCCCTACCTTTACCATCTACCTTATGTGGGTGTTGGAGCTTATCTTTCAACTCCTTTCTTGCATCAGACAAGTGTCCATCAGGATGAATATATTTGCCTAATACAGCAGCCTCAGTCTCTAACTGATAGTATCTATTTCTCTCCTTGATAGGAAGAGAAGCATAATACTCTACCTCAGTCAATACATGACCACGGTTAGGAGTTTCAGGATATGTCAGCCCATTCTCCTTACACCAATCTTCAAGACCAATATTCTGCAAGTCCTTTATCAGGTTCTCCTTAGCTTTGATACCCTCTCTCAACCAAGCTATAAGAGATTTAGCATGTGCTACTGCTTCAAGCATTGGTTGTAAGTAATTCAAAACTTCAGATGTTTCTCCTGTCTGAATGGTGCTTGCACCACCAACACTACCTACCAATGCTACCTCAGTATTAAAGAAGCATATATTATTCAGTTGTGTCTCCACACCTTGAATATACTCTTTAGCCAAGTTAGCAATGTGGTTAGCACTTGTAGAAGTCAAGGCTACTCCTTCTTCACCTTCCTTCTTAAAGAAAACCAAATCTTTTTGCATATCTTACTGTTTTAGTTATTCATGTAAAAATGGATTCATTTCTTATTGAAAGAATGTCCTAACAAAGTCATACAGCTTTTCCTATTGAAATTATTGTACTTAAAGTCACGTAGCTTCTTCTTTATATCCCCACATTGAAGCCCTTGCATTTACTAAGTGGTAATAGCTTGCCTATCAGCATCCTTTCTATACACATTTATGGGAGCCTTTATGAAAGAAGAACAGTAGTTGGCTCAAGTAATAGTATCTCCACTGAGACTCGAACTCAGATATATAGTTTAGAAGACTATTGTTCTATCCCTTGAACTATGGAGACATAAAGGAATTCATATTCACATACAAATTCCTTCAAATTCACATACCTAAAAACAATCAAATTACCTTATATGAGTAATACCTTAGTACTCCCAGTAGGAATCGAACCTACATTTTCTCTTTAGGAGAGAGATGTTCTATCCATTGAACTATAGGAGCATAATGCCCATTGTCAATTAGGTAGCATCTTGACAACAATGGGCTAAATTAAACTAAATGCCCTCAGATATATTGCTATCTTATACATTTGTCCTTTGTACAGGCTACTAATAATTATTTATTTCATGAAAACTGCAATTTATTATTTATAAATAGTATCAAGAATTTCTCTAAAGTTAGGATTATCTATTACTGCTTGTGCATCTTCTTTTCTATTAAATAGTGCAACTACGCCTAATACATATTGCAACCACTCATATTCTACTATATCATACCCGTTCTTATTGTTCTTTATAATATAGTATTGAGTGCGGTTCTGTTCAGGATGTAATCTATTATAGTATTCAGTAATATTGAGAAGTTGATTTAATGCTAATACTCTTTCAAGTTGTTTTTTATTTGTAGCATTATTTTTATCATCGTTCCAAGAAAGTGATGCCATTTCTTCTATTCTTCCAGTTGATGATATATAGAAACCACTATCCTCAAAGTTTTTTTCACATACGTCTCCATATGTAACATCCTTCTTTATAGGTTTAAGTTTGATATAGTTAGGCGTAGAGTTTACTTTGTCAATTTCATAACCTTCTGGTATTTGTATTTTGACTTCTTTTGTTTCCATATTATTTTATTTTTTTTTCTTTTGTAATATTATTATACCACTATATTCATTAAGAATTTTCACTATAAGCCATATTGTACCAAAAAGAGAAAAAACTACTATACCAAATATAATGTAAATATCACCTAATGTAATTGCTATTCCATCATTATAATCAAGATAAATTAATATTGAACATATAATTATATTAATTATAGCAAATAGAATGTAAATTATTAATACAACCATTTATGTTTTTTTTTGTTCTTTCGCTTGTTGTCTCTTCATAATTTAATTTTTTTTTGAGGTTCTTTTAATTGTATTTTGAAGTTATAATATGGAAATCAGGCAAATCACCAAATTTAGCTTCAGTGATGAGTGCACCAAAATATATGCCAAAATGTTCTGCAATTTCTTTTGTTGCACAACCAAGAAATGCAAAATCACTATTAGCAAGATTTACACCAAATTCGGAATAAAAGCAACCTAAACCCTTTTGAGCACTGTGGTAAGCGGTTCCACCAAGAATACTATACAATGTTCCTTCAATCTTAACTATACCTATTACTTCCTTTTGGCCTGCAGAAACTTCACTATTATAACAAGTAGAAGTACTAATTACAAGTGGAGTGTAAGGATAATAAATAGAAGAACCTTTTGGGTTTTTTGTGAGAGATAAATCTTGACCCAAGTTAAGAGCTTTTCTAATGATATTTAACTTGAATATTGCAGCACTTGCTCTACTACGACCAAATATAATCATATTAGCAATAACAGAATCTAAGTCATCATAATCAAGTTCAAGAACATCACAAGCATCCTTAAAAGATTTAATATCCTTAAAAGAATGTTTTAATTCTTCCCTATCAAAAGCTTTAAGAGCCAATTCTTGAAGAATATAGCTATCTCCATAATACCACTCCTTAGCTTGTTCAAGAGTAATAGAAATACATTTACTTTTCATATGTCATTATATAATTTTGTTAAACCATCTGTACAAAGACAATATTTCAAACTCTTCCTCTGAGATTAGCTTGTAGCAACAGAATATCATTACTGCAACAGCTATAAGGGTCTGAAAGAGGTATCCATTATCATAGATACTATCCACCCCTGATATGAAGATTACAGCTGCAAAGGCTGTTACCCATAGTAACACACCTTTAAGTATAAGCTTGACTCTCATTTACTTCTTCCTTTTATATTTGTAGAACTCTTTTCTTGCTTCTTTGCCATTCTTGAAGTCAGTAATAACTATTCTACCAGTAATTGATATAACAGTTATACTGTATTCAAAGGCATGTTGTCCACTAAGGATTATTTTCCTTCCATAGACATCTACTATGACTTCTCTTATGGAGCAGTCACAGTTTTCTCGGTGATATGTATGTTTTCTTGCCATGTTAATTCATCATTAAATCCCATAAATAAGATTCATACTCACATCTGACTTCATCATAGAGACTTTTAGCCTCATCTAAGTAGATTGACAAAAAGTGACTTACTTGTTGAAAGTCATTAATGTTACCTTCAAAGGTAACATTAAGCCACTGCTCACAAAAGTGAACAGCAGCTCTCTGTTTGTTTGTGGTCATAGGTCTATTTCTTGATGTTGGATTTCAGGTATTTCACAATACTCTACTATTATCCCTTCATATTTTAAGTTTGAATAATAGTAGAGTTCTACTTCATCCTCTGGTATATCAGGATCGCCATTATAACTATCTTCTATAGACCAGTTACATTCAAATGAAGCCTTAAAGAGCCTCTTTTGTGCATACATTATACACTCATGGTGAGCACTATTACCGCCTGTAGAATACTCGATTACATCAAGTACTACTGCTTTTATAGGCTTTTCTATGTTAGGAACAGTTATTTCTACTATCTGCCCTTTCTCAATAGATTGTCCGTATACTATTTTTTCCATAATTCTTTTTTATTTAGAAGTAGTGTGGAGTTTTATCCCCACACTACTAGTTAATTTACCATTCTCCTTTCAAGGTAGCAATGAGTTCTTCTCTCACATAGGCAGGAAGCTCCACACCATAGGCTTCATCAGCAAACTTGCCAAATGTTAGAACAAAAGTATTAGTTACTTCTTTAATAGCACCCACTGTATAGTTTACATCATAACCATCTACAGGTATGACTTCTCCTTCTTTGGGAACAGCATAACCAGTAAATTCTACCATATCTCCCTGAAAGTCAGCAGTGCCACATATAGGGTCATCTATGTGAAACATTAAAAAAGCTTTCAGATCATCACAGTTGTGAAGATACTCAAGGGTTGGAATAGTATTTTCAATCATATCTTGCATAGTTGATTTGTTCATTTGATTATTTATAGGTTGATAAAAGTGTAAGTTTACATACATCACTCATGGTTTATCTACAGTTTTGTGACTTTCCCTTCCCCACTTACAAGGTTTTATTCGGAGAGTATAATGGACTTGAACCATTACTAAAAGTGCTATGATTGTTACTATATTTCAAGGTAACTTCACTCATCCTTTGTGCTATCATTACACTAATACTCTCTAATTTCTATCACTGTAACAGTAAAAACAGTCATACATTATTGGATGATTGTTCTACTAATTGTTGATTTCATGAGAGGTATTTATGGGGTGATGGTATAATACCACACACTTAACAGCATATTAATCCATACTATAACTCTCAGTAAATCAACAAGTTACATTCAATACAAAACAAGAAAGATAGGATATAAAGTGTATTCCACACTCTATTATCCTATCCTACTTATTCAGTATATTAATCCTCTAAACACTCTACTTACCTCTCTAATCCTCTTGTCAGGAAGAGATGTAAATAGAGCATACTTCATCTCACTCTAATCACTAACAGAATTAAATACTATTACATATAATATAATGTGTAACATATCTTAGAGTTATACTAAGAGCATACTAATGCTTACTCATATAACCTTTACACACAAATACTATTAATGTTCAAAGGATTAAACACTATTAATGCTTAAAGGAAATGAAAAGGCAAACAGGCATTTCTGCCTGCTGCCTCCCTGCTTAGAAGCTTGCCAATACAGGTGCACCTCCCTGACCTTCCTCATGCAGAAGCCAGAATGAGCTACCATCAGAGCCAGTGACATTGCTCAGCATAGGATGTGATGGAATGCCCTTCACTGCTACAGCGCCAGTCTTGGCGCCATAGGTGAAGAATAGCTTGCCTGTCTTAGGATTCTTCTTCACGTCAATGCGCTGTACTTTCATCTTGTCCTTAAACTGTTCAACAGTCAGTGTGTCATTAAAAGTGAGATTCTTTTCCATAGTGGTAAAATGTTAATTTGTTAATAATGTTAAGACCCAGGGGTAGGACCCCCTCGGGCTAAGTGATGGGGAGGGTGTGGTTGGTGTAAGTACCACTCCTACAAATACCAAAAATTTTTCAAAAAAAAATCAGAAAAAAAAATTATCTCTATAGTCAATAAATTTTCTATTTATACATTTGGTCATATCATTTCTTTTACTTATCTTTGTACCTCGTAGAACCTAAGTGTGATTAGGTTATCCCCCATGAGGATAAAAAGTAGTGGGGCAGAAGTTGGGTAGTATCTATAAATAATAGAGAGGTGTCCCCAATACTACACAAATGGTTACTTTATAAGGTAGATTGTCTGAGCACATCACACTGAGAAAAGGCACAGGGAATCAGACTTTAGAGGATTAAAAGACCGGGTCTACTGAAGTAAGTAATTGATAGGAAAGCTAAAAATAGCTGTCTTGAAGGCTGTTAAATCCAGCTCTAGGGATATATTATATCCAATAATTAATGAAGAAAATGAAGAAGATTAGTAGTTATATTAAGAATTTATTGATGTGGTTATGGCAGTTCCCACAGAATATGCTTGCTTTATGTATAGAGGGTATATTGTGTGAGGCAGCATATAGAGAAGGTATAGTAGGAGGTAACACTATGATATATAATGATGTGCTACCAACTATGTCCTTAGGTAACTATATCTTTGTGGATACTATGTCATCACAAAAGTCTATCCAACATGAATTTGGCCATAGTAAGCAATCTGATATATTAGGTCCACTATATTTGATAGTGATAGGAATTCCATCATTACTACATAACATAGTGCATTATCTATGTAGTAAGATAGGAATTAAATGGAACTACTACAGTTTTTATACTGAATATTGGGCTAACAAGTTAGTAGGAATTACTTAAAGAATATAGATTAGACCTAAAACCAAAGCCTAACTTTACTCCTTCATGACAAGAAAATGGTGCTTGAACTAAAATAATTGAGAAAAAGTTTGGTGGTTTCAAATATTTTGCTTACCTTTGCAGAGCAATTAAGAAAGAGAGATTGGTTTTAGGAAATTTCCATTGTTAGGAATGTTACTTTAACCAGTTGTTTTAGAGTAACATTCCTTTTTATTGCCCCATAGTATAGTTGGTTATTACACGGGATTTTGGCTCCTGTAACATAAGTTCGAGTCTTGTTGGGGTAACAATAGTAAAGGTAAATGCCCTCTTAGTTCAATGGACAGAATAAGAGACTTCTAATCTTTTGATATAGGTTCGATTCCTATAGGGGGTACCAAATAAATTAATATGAAAACATGTAGGATATGTAATAGGAATTTAGATGATATACTATTCCCTAAAAATGGAAATGCTTTAAGGAATGTATGTAAAGAGTGCCAAACAAAAAGAGTAAGAGCAAAGCAACTAGAGTTTGTAAATTGGCTACAATCTTTGAAAACAGAATGTTCTATATGTGGGTATAAAAGATGTAAGGAGGCTTTAGAATGGCATCATACTGGAGGAGATAAGGAGTTTAATGTAAGTAAATTTGTCAATAGTAATTATCCATCACTAAAGAATAAAGAAAAAGTACTTACTGAGTTAAGTAAGTGTATTCTAGTATGTGCTAACTGCCACAGAGAGATACATAAAAATGTTGGGTTAGAATAGGTGGCTAGTTCGTGAGATTTTCAATCTCAAGAGATGGGTTCAAGTCCCATACCCAATACAATATGGAGCTATCTACTAATGGTTAGGTAACTGCCCTCTCAAGGCAGAGATTTGGGTTCAATTCCCAATAGCTCTACACTTAGGGTGTGTAGCATAGTGGTTAATGTGCCTGACTGTCAATCAGGAGATTGGAGTTCAATTCTCCCACATCCTGCTAATCCACTTTTAATCTACTGAAATCCTATTCCTACAGAGGTAGGATAGGCAATGGAGAGTAAACTATCAAGGTGATAGTCCTATCTGCTAAATAGTGAGTACCCTAATAAGGTATTTGTTTCGAGTACAATGCTCTCCGCAATATATAGTAGTAGCCTAATTGGTGGGGCACTGCATTTGGGATGCAGAGGATGCAGGTTCAAGTCCTGTCTACTATACTAATGGGGTTTGTGGTGTAATGGCTAACACATGACTTTTGCAAAGTCAAGTTTAGGGTTCGAGTCCCTCTTGCTCCACACTATGTTTTCATGTTTTCATAATGTTGAGCTTTTTGCTTGAACCCTCTTTTGGGCAGTTAGAGGTTAAAGAAACTGCCCTATCAATGCTCCTTAGTTCAGTGGTTAAGAATAGTTCCCTTACAAGGAAAAGGTCATAGGTTCAAGTCCTATAGGAGCAACAAATTAGGGGATTTAGCTTTAATGGTTAGAGCAGTGGACTGTTAATCCAATGGTTACAGGTTCGAGTCCTGTATTCCCCGCAGAAATTGATGGGTAGTTTAATGGTAAAATACTGGTCTCCAAAACCAGCTGATATGGGTTCAAATCCTATCCCATCAGCAATATAGGGATATAGTTCAATGGTTAGAGCACTTCCCTGATACGGAAGGAGTTATAGGTTCAAGTCCTATTGTCCCTACATATTCTGATGTATTTCAATGGCAGAAAGCTGCTCTCATAAGGCAGTAGTTAGTAGTTCGAGTCTACTCATCAGAACTGTGTCTGTAGCTTAATGGTAGAGCTTTGGATTGTGGCTCCAAATTGTGTGGGTTCAATTCCCATCAGACACCCCAATATACTGGCATATCCCCTCAATCTTATACATTGTAGAAAGGGTAATTGGTGCATGTGGGTTCAAGCCCCTCTGCCAGTACTATGTGTTACATAGATAAACTTGTAAAGAATAATACAGGAGTTTCTTCAAAGAACTTCTTCTTAGTGGCAGTTACTTTAATAGGTTTAATCCTGCTATTAGTTCCTGCTGTACTTCTTATAATAGAAGTATGTTATAACCATACTATACAGACAGACCTTAATGGTCTTGCTGCTTATATAGGTGCTGTTGCTGGAGTATTTGCAACAGCAGGTATTACTAAAGCATGGTCTGAAAAATATGAAAAGAAATAATGCTCCTATAGCTGAATTGGTTAAAGCCACTGCCTCTTAAACAGGAAACTCAAGGTTCAAGTCCTTGTGGGAGCACAATCTCAACCTTGGCAAATATTCCCCCAAAGCATTGATGGTGGATGCTCTAGACTTTTAATCTTGAGAGTAAGGTTCGACTCCTTATGGGGGAACATAACATATTATTAACTCTAAATTTTTAATTGTTATGAAAAAGGTTATTTCATTAATTAAGAGGGGTATTAAAGCATACTCTAGACAAGCTGCTAAGTCTTATGTTTGGATACCTTCAGGAACTATTCCAGTTGGAATATAGTTCCTTTGATGTTGGAGTGAGTAATAAATATATATGGGAGTACTGCTCAGATGGTGGATGGGCACCAGACTGTAAATCTGGCACATTAGAAACACAATAGGTTCGATTCCTTTTACTCCCACTTCAATAGAAATCTTCGTCCTTGACTTATGGAAGGTGATGTGAGGAGAGACACAAATAAGTCATTATGGGTGTTGGGCAGGTATGGTTACATTGCGCAGGTCTGAAAAATCTGAGAATAAAGTTCGATTCTTTGAGCACCCACTAATACCCTCTTGGTGGAATGGTAGACACATATGCCTTAGGAGCATACGCAGTAATGTGTAAGAGTTCGAGTCTCTTAGAGGGTACTAAAAAAAAATAATTGGAAAATAGTTAGGAAAATGTTTGGTAGTTCCAATTATTTTGCTTAATTTTGCAACATCAAAATAAGAGAATATGTTTGAAGAAGATAGCCTATTTACTCCAATGGAATCAAGCAGAAGTACAGAAGTATCTGGTTCTCAGTTCTTTATTAACTTCTTAAATCAGCTTGAAGGTTGGAAGACTAAGTGTAAGAATCTGCATTGGGCAGCACCTAAGAAGAATATCCATGTGTATCTTGATGAGTTCCTTGACATCTTGTCAGATTATCAAGATGGGCTTGCAGAAGGATATATGGGAATACTTGGCAAGATACAACCTAATGTAATCAAAGGAACTCCAAGTGATGCACTGAATGCTTTTGACTTTATAAGTGAGGTTAAGTCTGCTACTATTGCATTCTATGATAAGATTCCTCAAGAGACCATATATAAAGGTATAACATCTGAATGTGAGACCTTTATTCAGAATGTCAATAAGTATGACTACTTGTTCCACTTATGTGATGTAAAGCCTTATTGATACTGGATGGCTTCATGGTGGAAATGGTAGACACGAAGGACTTAAAATCCTTTGAACAGTAATGTTCTTGTGGGTTCAAATCCCACTGAAGCTACAATGCCTCTTTAGTATAAAGGTTAATTATTTCTGTTTTGTAGTCAGAAGATATGGGTTCAATTCCTATAAGAGGCTCTTTTGCAGGTATAGTATAAAGGTTAGTATGTAACACTTCCAATGTTAATGTGTGGGTTCGATTCCCACTATCTGCTCTAATATATCATGGGGTGATAGCAATGGTAGCTAGCAAGGCTCATAACCTTGAGGTTGGAGGTTCGAGTCCTCCCCCCGTAACTAAATTACTTTATATGGAAGAGATAGAAAAAGCAAAGATGACAAGAACCAAAAAGACCAATGGTTCAGAGGGTTCTCAAATTATGACTGTGCTAACTGATACTACAATCAGAGGTATTGTAAGGGCAGCCAATGAAGAAAGAATTAAAAGAGAGAATATAGTTTCTCTACTTAAAGAGAATGGTCAATTTGTATTAATCTACTATAGATAAAAACATTATGGAAATGGAAGAGCAGAAGACAGTAGAAAGACCTCTTATGAGTGAAGAGGAGTTCAAGGATTACATGGAGAAGAATAGAGTAGATATTGTGGGAGATTTCTATGAGAAAAGTATTCTTCACCTAAGAACTTATGAAGCAGTAAACAAGTTTAAGTCTGTAAGAAGAGCAATCAGAAGAGGTTATGTATCTCTTGATGGTATTATCTTCCCTAGGAGACCTTTCAATAATAAAGCTAATACTTGTAAGAGAAAGGGACATCACAGTAGGACTATTAATGAAAGAAAGAAGATGATTTATGAGCAACTTAAACACAGAAAATCAGCCTAATGATTACAATGAAGTACCAGTACTATACTGCAAGCATTGTCTATCATTGAATATTAGGAACATTCCAAGAATGGAGGATTCAGATTACTGTGATGAGTGTGGCTCCACTGATATAGAAGAATGTTCAATAGAGGAATGGGATACCCTCTACAAGAATAGATATGGGCACAAATATCTTGAAGAGTATTAACAACTTAATTATTAAATAAAATGGAAGAGCAGAAGGAAAAGGTTGTAAAGGTGCAGCCAACAACAAAGGAAACAGAGAGACCTGAGAAGATGTCTTATGAGCAGTTAGAGAACATAGCTCATCAGCTTAGTGAGCAGGCTAAGCAGTTGTATATGAAGTTACAGGCTGCTAATATGAGTAATATATTCAAGAGGCTTGATTACTTGTTTAAGGTAGTAGAGAATGGACATATGTTCCAGCAAGACTTTCTTGAAAAGTGTATTGCTGAAATTGAGGAACTTCTGACAGTACCTGAGGAGGATAATAAAGAAGAGACCTCAAATATTAAAACTGAAGAGTAATATAAATATATATGAAGAAGCCTAATAATATAGTTAGAGTACCATGTTCTTTGAGTGGAAGCTTCTTCAGGCATTGGTTCAAATTCTTAGAGCCTTTTCATAAGTTAACTGAAAGAGAGATTGATGTAATTACATCCTTTGTTAAGCAGAGATATGAACTCAGTAAAGTTATCAAGGACAATGAGATACTTGATAAGGTTACAATGAGTGAAGATACAAAGAAGAAAGTAAGGGAAGAGTGTAATATCACTCTCCCACACTTTCAAGTAATTATGGGCAAGCTAAGGAAGAATAAGGTTATCATTGATGGCAAGATTAATCCAAGGTTTATTCCTAACATTGATGAGGAGACTGGCACTTTCCAACTATTGTTACTTTTTGAATTGAAATGAGTTATCTTGATATAATTGGTAAGGTTTCTGAAGAGTTGAATTTACCTAAAGAAGTGGTAGATAAAACATATAAGGCATTTTGGTTATTCATTAACCAATCCATACAGTCCTTGCCATTAAAGGAGAATCTTAATGAAGAGGATTTTGCTAAGTTAAGAACAAATTTCAACATTCCGTCACTGGGTAAATTGACTTGCACTTATGATAGGATGTTAGGTATGAAAAAGAGACTCAAGTTTATAAAACAGATAAGGGAGAAGAAATGAAGAAATTGTTTATAAGTCAGCCCATGAAGGGTAAGACAGATGAAGAAATAGAAGCAGAAAGAGCCAAAGCAGTGGAAGAGGCTAAGGCAGTACTCAATGATGATGTGGAAGTAATTGATAGCTTCTTCAAAGAAGCACCAGTAGATGCAAGACCTCTATGGTTCTTGGGTAAATCAGTGGAGCTGTTATCTAGAGCAGATGCTGCATATTTTGCTAAGAACTGGGATAAGTATAGAGGTTGTAAAATTGAGCACACTTGTGCTGTAGAATATGGTATAAAAGTCATTGAGTATGTTGAAGGTTAAGAAGATAAAGCCAATGTTCACTGCACTTATCACTACAATGGATAAGTATGAGCATGATATGATGGTAGGAGCTGGTCTTATTGATGTGACTAAGAGAGAAGGCAGCTTGAAGGAATATCAGAGAGTACTTGCAGTGGGTAGCTCTGTTAGAGACATTAAAGTTGGTGACTTGGTATGGGTTAATCCTACAAGATTTGGTGTGAAGAAGCACCAAGAAGGTTCTCTAAAGGATGGAGTAATCACTGATAACCCTATTATAACTTACAACTTTGATGTTGTTGAGATGGATGGAAAGCAGTGCCTATTGCTACAGGATAGGGATATTGACTTCATTATTGAAGAGTATGAGGAAGTTCCTGACCCAACTCCTTCACCAATCATTCAACCAGAGAAGAAGAAACTAATTGTATAACTCAAGAGAGTGTATCAGGAAAACTAATCTTGATACACTCTTTTTTTTTTCTTAGATTATGATAAAATTATTCAAATATGAGGGTTACAAGATAGTAATATCTGAGGAAGCCTTTGCTCTTAAACCATTCAGACAAATATGGCAAAGAGACAAGACTGTTAATAAGGATAAAGCTATAATGGAATTGGGATTCATTTACTTTTTCTGTGACCCAAGAAGTGACTATCAATACCTTGTAGATGACAAGGAAAGAATGGAAGCTATTAAAGAGGGAGAAGGATTGCCTCCTAAATGGCAACCTGATAAGATAGTCACAGAAGCTATGAATTTCTATATGTCATTCAAACCTATATCTGCTCTACTCCTTGAAGACACGAGATTTATGGTTGATAAATATAGAAAGAGGTTAAAGGCTCAAGAGTTTGATGACCTAGAGATTAAAGACTTGAAAGAAGTAGGTGCTCTTATAAAGCAAATACCTCCTCTTGTAAAGGATTTAGATGAAGCTGAAAAAGCACTTAACTCTGAGATGAAGAGTTCAGGTAAGATGAGAGGTTCTGGAGAAAAGACAATCTTTGAAGATGATTTGACATTATGATTGGGACACATGATAGCTATACATTCTTGCCAGCTAGGAAGAAGTTATTTGAATGGTTCTCTTTCCTATGGAGGACACAAGTAAAGAGTATAGCACAGCAGAAAGAAATAGGAGTAACTTACTTTGATGTGAGAGTAAGGAGAGATGGAAATGTATGGAGAGTATGTCATGGATTGGTAGATTTTTGCCTTACATTTAAGAGTATAGGAGAGATAGTTAATATATTCTCAGTATATAAAGTTAGGATTATACTTGAAAGAGAAGGTAGTGAAGACCTATTCAGAGAAGAGGTATTGGAGAGCATCCCATGCCTAGCTCTTTCTTTTGCTTGTATAAAGAATGGATGGAAGGTTATACTTGATAGAGACCCCCGTATATTTGATTATACCTATACTCCTTGGTTATCAGGAGTATCTTTTTGGGACAATATCAAGAGGTTTAATTTCTTCTCTACCATCAAGAGGTGGGCAAAGAAACATAATCCTGTTATCAATGATATACTGAAGAAGGATAGTACTAATGTTTATTTTATGGATTACGTATGAGAGCTGAAGATATAATAGAAGGACTTAACAGGCATATTGAAGATAGGAGAAGTGAGAGAAATATTTCATCTAAAGGACATCTAATATTGCAAAGAGTAGTAGAGCCTCATCCTACTTTCAAAGCCTATAAAACATATAAGGCTATCCTATGGTTTGTTAAAGGAAAGGATAGGTATATAGTTATTTCACTTAGCCATTCTGCCAAAGTACTAGAAGGGCAAGAGGAGTCTATGCAACAGTACATAAACACTGAATTATGCCATCTTATATTTAATTGGATAGGCTCTGATTTTTATGAAGCAGTTATAAATGGAGAATATACAGGATGGAATTTCAGAGAATACCAATGAATGAATATCAGACTGAGCTGACTGAGGAATTGGTTAATAGCCTTCCTCAGGAGGTTCAGGACCAGTTATTTGATATTATAAATAATGTAGAGTTTGTCAAGAGATTGATAAGTCCTACAAGAGAACATGCCAAGGATAGACCAAGAGATGATAGAGGTAGAATCATTGTGGACTTGGCTAATCCTCATATATTAGAGGATATGGACTATTTCAGACCATCTGCTATACATTATGAGAAGTATGGTACATTTACTAACCTTAGACCTAATGCCAATCCTAATAGTGAGTATGGTAAATGGATAAGAGAGGAAAGGAGAAGAATCTGGGATGGTTATGTGAGGGAAAGTGATGGAGAATGGGTTACAGGTTATATGTACTGGTTCCTTAATTATTCTCCTATGATGCTCTCCAAGATTAGAGAATATAGGGATAAGAATGGTAAAAAGAGAAAGTCTAAAAGAGCTGATAGAATAGAAGCACTTCCTGAATGTTGGGAGGGAATCTATTGGAGATTCCATTGCTTAGACCAAGCATCAAATGGTGGTTTATACAATAACTTTGATGGAGGTCAGCACATGGCTGAGCTTGCCTCCAGAGGTAAAGGTAAGTCATATAGTCTTGCATCCATACTTAACCACATCTTTGTAGTAGGTGAAAATGAGGAAGCACATGAGAAGGTAAAGGGCATAGTAACTGCTTATCAGAAGGAGTATCTTACAAAGGATGGTGTATTAAATAAGTTTGTGGACATGGCTAATTTCTGTGCAACCAATACCCAGTTTCCAAGAAAGAGATTAAAGAACTCTTTGCAGGAAATGACATGGATAATGGGGTACAAGGATGTAGACCTTGATATTGAAAGAGGCACTCAAAATACAGTACTTGGAGTATCATCTAAGGATGATGAGTCTAAATTGAGAGGTAAAAGAGCTGCTAAGATTCTTATTGAGGAGTTTGGTACATTTCCAAGACTTGTAGACCTGTATAATGTATTGTTACCTTCAGTACAAGAAGGTGATATTGTCTTTGGTCAAATCTATATGTTAGGTACTGCTGGTGATAATGAGTCAGACTTTGCTGGTGCTCAAGAAATTATGTATAACCCAAAAGGTTATAATATGTATGCTTTACCTAATGTATATGATAAGTACAACCAAGGTAAACCTTACTTTGTATTCTTCTTTCCTGGCTATGTAAATAGAAAGGGATGCTATAATGAGAATGGTGTATCTGATGTGATTAAGGCTCTTATTGAGATTCTTATGAATAGGTACAGAGTAAAGTACAATTCTACTGACCCTAATACTATCATTAAGACCATTGCTGAGGTTCCTATTACTCCTGCTGAGGCTATTGTTAAGACAGGTGTAAATATGTTCCCTGTAGCTGACTTAACTGAAAGATTAGGTCAACTAGATGCTAACCCTACAGAGTATGATGATGTATATGTAGGTGACTTGGTGTTCAGTAAAGATGGTCAAGTAGAGTACAAACCTACCTCTGCCATGCCTATTAGGGACTTTCCTCATAAGGATAATAAGATAGAGGGTGCTATTGAGATATACCAAATGCCTGAGATTGATAAGAATACAGGTAAGCCATATAATGACAGGTATATATTAGGTGCTGACCCTTATGATGATGATGAATCAAATACTATGTCTTTAGGTTCTATATTTGTATTAGACCTATGGACAGATAGGATAGTGGCTGAATACACTGGAAGACCATCTTTTGCTGATGATTACTATGAGATTTGTAGAAAACTTTGTCTATTCTACAATGGTATGTTGAATTATGAGTATAATAAGAAAGGCTTATTCTCTCACTTTTCGACAAGAAATAGCCTTTATCTTCTTACAGATGTTCTTGATTTCTTAAAGGAAAAGCAGATGATGAAGGATGGCTATGGTAACAAGTCAAAAGGTACTAATGCCTCTCCTGCCATTAATGCTTATGCAAGGAGTAGATTGAGAAGCTGGCTATTGGCTCCAGTTCCTATTATGCAGACTATTGATGGAGAAGAGAAAGAAGTAATGGTTCCAAGACTTTTTACTGTAAGGAACAGGGCACTATTGAAAGAACTTATTAATTACAACTCTGAGGGCAACTTTGATAGAATATCTGCTATGGGAATGTTAATGCTTTTAAGAGAGGATAGGATGATAAGATACCAAGGGGATGTTAGTAAGGAAAAGCAGGAGAGGGCTAATAATAATTATGGTGGTAATGACCCATTCTTCGAGAGAAACTATGACTTTAGGTTCAAGCAGTAAATTTAGTAAAAATGAAGGCTAATGGTTAATAAATTACTTATATACTTGCATAGGTCAAGGATTTTACTTACCTTTGCATAGTAATTAAATTGAAGTATATGGGATATGAAATGATAAACTTGCCTCCACAGCAACTTCCCTTCAGTAAGAAAAATAAAGCTTGGAGGAAGAAGCACTTGGATTGGGCAGACAGTAAGACCTTCTTCAATTATAGCTTAGTTAGAAAATCTGTAATACATAAGAAAATTAACTATGACTTGCTCAATGGTAAACTCCACATGAGTGACCTTGAGATGATACTGAATCCTGAAAAGTTACAGGCAGGTTTCATACCTGATAGGATTCAACACTATCCTATTATGAATAGTAAGTTGAATGTGCTTAGAGGTGAGGAAAGTAAGAGAGTCTTTGACTTCAAAGTAGTAGTTACTAACCCTAATGCTATTACAGAGATAGAGAATAACAAGAAGCAAGAATTACTACAGAAGCTACAAGAGTGGGTATCTAATACTTCTCAGTCAGAGGAAGAGGCCAATCAGGAGCTTGAAAAGATAAATGACTATTACAGTTATGAGTGGCAGGACATGAGGGAAATTAGGGCTAATGCCCTCCTTAACCACTATGTAAAGGAGTTGAATATTCCTTTAATATTCAACCAAGGCTTCATGGATGCAATGGCAGTTGGTGAAGAAATTTATCAATGTGATATTGTAGGAGGAGAGCCTACTATTGAGAGATTAAATCCACTCAAGGTAAGAATCTTTAAGTCAGGATATAGCAATAAGATTGAGGATGCAGATATGATAATCCTTGAAGATTATTGGAGTCCAGGCAAGGTTATTGATACCTATTATGATGTATTGACAAAGAAAGACATGGAGTACATAGAGAAGATGCCTGACCATGTAGGTCAAGCTGCTACAGACTCTATGGATAACATAGATGAAAGATATGGCTTTGTCAATAACCACATGATAGGAGATGAAATAAGTACAGATGGACTCTTTTGGGACCCATTAGGAGGATATGATGGAGTTAATAACTCACTTCTACCTTATGATGTTGCAGGAAACTTGAGAGTACTTAGAGTATATTGGAAGTCAAGGAGAAAGATTAAGAAGGTAAGAAGTTATGACCCTCAAACAGGTGAAGAAGTATTTAACTTCTACCCAGAGACTTATGTAATAAATAAGGATGCTGGAGAAGAGGAACAGATATTCTACATCAATGAAGCATGGGAAGGAACTAAGATTGGTACTGATATTTATGTCAATATGAGACCAAGAGTAGTTCAATATAACAGACTGAGTAACCCTTCAAGATGTCACTTTGGAATTATAGGCTCTATTTACAACCTTAATGACAATAGACCATTCAGCTTGGTGGATATGATGAAGCCATATAACTATTTGTATGATGCAATACATGATAGACTTAATAAGCTGATAGCAAGAAACTGGGGTTCATTGGTGAGATTAGATGTTGCCAAGAAACCTAAGGGATGGGATGTAGAAAAATGGTTATACTATGCAAAGACTATGGGTCTTGCAGTAGAAGACAGCTTCAATGAAGGTAATGTAGGTGCAGCTACAGGTAAACTTGCAGGTGCATTAAATAATGCTTCCACTGGTGTAATTGCAGCTTCTGATGGTAATCAGATACAGCAATACATTAATCTTCTTGAGTTTATCAAGATGGAAATGTCAGAAGTTGCTGGTATTACCAAACAGAGAGAAGGTCAAGTAAGTAATAGAGAGACAGTAGGTGGAGTAGAGAGGAGCATGATGCAGTCTTCTCATATTACAGAGTGGTTATTTGTAATACATGAAGATGTTAAGAAGAGGGCATTAGAGTGCTTGCTTGAGACTGCTAAGATAGCATTAAGAGGCAGAAGCATGAAGTTCCAATATATATTGTCTGATAATTCAATGAGAGTTATGGATATAGATGGTGATGAATTTGCAGAGGCTGATTATGGCCTTGTAGTAGATAGCAGTAATGGTGTCCAAGAACTTAACCAAAAGCTAGATACTTTAGCTCAAGCAGCTCTACAGAATCAATCTCTATCATTCTCAACTATTATGAAGTTATTTAGTTCATCTTCACTTGCTGAGAAGCAAAGACTTGTTGAAAAGGATGAAAAAAATATTCAAGAAAGACAGGCTCAAGCTCAGCAACAGCAATTGCAGGTACAGCAACAAGAGATAGAACAGAAGACTCAGATGGAGCAAGCTAAGATGCAGCAAGAAGATACTCTTAATCAAAGAGATAATGAGACTAAGATTCTTATTGCACAAATGAATGCCTATGCTAAACAAAATGAAGATGATGGTATAGTAGAACCTGAGTACTCACAAGAAGCTAAGGATAAGCTACTAGAGTCAATGAGACAATTTGATGAAAGACTTAAACTTGATAGAGAAAGGCTAGAGTTTGATAAGGATAAGGCAAAGTCTGATGCAAGACTTAAAGAAAAGCAGATAAATAAAACAACTCAAAAATCAGGTAAATGAGAAGATTTAGAGATATTATAGAAGATAATAAAGCTCCTAATATTCAAAACCTATGGCTTAATAATGGTGAGCTAAAAGTATATGGAAATAAAGGATGGACTCCCTTAAATGCTACTTCTGAAGATAGACAGGAACTTGAAGAAAAAGTAGATAGTCTAGATAAAGAGGTAGGACAGATAAAAAAGGATTTATCAATATTTGGTTCTGAACAGGGTGTAGTTGAGCTAGCAATAGGTAATTCAGAGAGTATAAAAGAGGCCAATCTTAGTAAGTTAAAAACTATACAAAGTAATGACCATACTTTCTTTACTGATATAAATTATGGATATGGTACTGCTTCTTGGCTACCTACTACAGGAGGTAATGCACTTATCATAACTGATGGAGGCCATGCAGTTAAATATTCTATAGCTGCTGATGGTGAAGTCACTAAATTAAGTGAATTTACTTTAGGAGAATATACTTTATCTAAAGCTACTAAAACTTCATTAGGCGGAGTTAAGGCTATTACTAATATAGTTAATCTTGCTGAAAGTGCTACTACTGCACAAGTAGTAGGAGTAGTTAATACATTATTAGACCAGTTTAGGAGTTGTGGTTTAATACAATTGTAATATTATGTTTTTTACTAGAGAAGATATAGACAAAATATACCAAGGATTACTTGCCAGAGGTATTAAGGATAGTGAATTTCCTGAAACCAACGGTGTTAAAGTTGATGATACTCTGGCTATAATTCAAGATGGTGAGAATAAACAAATTAATGTTAGAGAGTTCCTAGACCAAATATCTTTATGGAAAAAAGAATCTTTTATTAATATCACTGATACCTATAATAGGAGTAATATTACTTTAGTAGAAGCTATTCAAACAGTACCTGTTATACAGAGAAAAGAAGGTTTAGTTATTACTTTTTCAGATAGTGAGAATAATTGGAGAATATATCAATTTAGGGATGATTTATCACAATTTAGTAATGAAGATTTATGGGTAGATTTATATGATTTTACTCCATATATAAAAGGTTTAGAGAAACGTGTAGAAGAATTAGAAAAGAAAGTACAACAATTAATAAATCAATTAACAGCAGAATAACATGGGAAATATTGTAGGAAAACAATTTAGAGTAGTAGCAAGTAAAGATTATGCTACAGCTTTAGCAGAAAGTGTAAAAGAGGGTAACCAAGCTAAGTTTTATTTAGCACAAAAAGATGGAAAAGCACTTGATGGTGTTACTGCAACTACATATAATGATAGAAATACACTTATTATAAATGGTAATGGAATCCAAGGTGTTAGTAATAATGATATTAGTAAATTAGATGCTATTACAGATGTAACTAAACTTTTCAAATATAAAGGCTCTGTTGATACATTTGATGACCTTCCTACTGGGACATTACGTGATGTATCTGTAGGAGATGTCTGGAACATAAAAAGTAATTTTACTTTAGAAGATGTAACATACCCAGCTTATACAAATGTTGTTTGTGTAGTAGCAGCATACGGAAGTGCACCAGTGATAAAATGGGATGCTTTAGGCGGTACTATGGAAATGGGTACATCGGTTGCTCCAACTGTAAAAGATTCTATACTTAGTTATAAAACTAAAAATAATATACCTATTAGTTCTTTTGCAATAACATTAGGTTCAGATACAGGTATAATGGCAGATGCAGGGGGTACAATTAGACTAGATTTAAGTACAGCACTATCAGAAAAATTTAATAATAATACGCTAAAGTTTAGTGGTGACAGCAGACCAGTTGAAAGGTTTCAAATAGACGTTGATACCACTCATGGTATTTATATTACTAAAGATAAAAAGATAGGTTTACTAGTAACAAATGCAGCAACTACAGCAACTACACCAGGTGGTGCATTTGGTGACTCGCTGCTACAGATTGGTAATGGACTTACACCAATAGCTGCATTTAACATTAAAACTGGGAATGGATTACGCATAGAAACACAAAATGATAACGAGATTGGGTTAAACATATCTACGAATGGCTTAGGAATTGATAATAATAAACAACTTTATCTATCACTATCAACTGATAGTGGTGCTAACATTTATGAAAGCCAATATGAATACTGTAAAGAGGGTGGTTTATGTATTGATTCCAATGGTGGATTAAGAATAGCTGTTGCTACTCATTATAACAGCAATAGAGGAGACATTATTGAAGGTGGGATAGTTATTGGGTCTGGATATAATGACCCAGAAGGTATGAAATACCATGGAGGACTTTGTATTTCAAGTAAAGCTATAGCACAATTTGTAATGAAAAATGCTAATATAGCAGGCTACATAAACTCATTAATTGACGCAAGACTCCAAGCACAATAAAACAATAAGTAAATTAAAATATAATGGAAGAGAAGAATATTAAAGTAAGTGTTGTAATTACAGCATATAATGTAGAGAAGTATATTAAAAAAGCAATTAATTCAGTATTAAATCAAACATATAAGAATATTGAAATTGTTGTAGTAGAAGATTGTTCAACAGATAATACACTTAAATTCATTAAAGGTTTACAGAAATCTGATTTAGCATTCCCTATTAATCTTGTACAACATAAAGAAAATGTTGGTGCAGGATTATCAAGGAGAGATGGTATTAAAGCTTCTACTGGTGATTTTATAATGTTACTTGATGCTGATGATTGGCTTAATAAAGATTATATTGAACATCTTGTTGATAGACAAAAAGAAACTGATGCAGATATAGTAGGAGGAGGAATTACTTATTGTTATGAAGATACTGATAAGTTTAAGACTGAAACTTTTGGTACAACTGTAAGTGAAGGATTTCAAAAGTTTGTTGATTATAATGATGGTAAAATAGTTTTCTTGAACAATAAAATTGTAAGAAGTACTATGTATGATACAGTTGAATATTGTGATAGAAGATATGTTGAAGATACTCCTGTTATAATGAAGCTTCTTTATAATGCAAATAAAGTAGCTTATGTAAATGAAGCTGGTTATAACTACTTACAAAGAAATGGCTCTCTTTGCCATGATTCTTCTAGATGGAAACATAATTTATTTTGTGCTTTATGTTGTGCCGAATTAATTGAATGGTTCAAAGATAAGCCAGAACCTTATAAAACAATATTTGGTTTAGGTCAATTTGTTGAGTATCTTAAAGCTATGAATGAGATACAAGTAACTAAAGAAGAAAAACAAACATATATTGAAGAATATGATCAATGTATGAAATATTTAGTTAGCCATATTTCATAAATTAAAATAAAACTATGCTAAGGAATCTCTCCTATCTTATTGATTTGGAGAGATTCCATTAGCACTTTTGAGTTAAAAGTGACTTTGATAAAATGAAATTTTTGTGTATTTTTGTAACGTGAAAAACTTAATATACATAATAATATCTATCTTAATGCTTTCAGCTTGTAAGACTACTACAAAGATTGTAGAAGTTCCTGTAGAAGTTATAAAGAAAGAGTATATACATAACACCAAAATAGATAGTGTATATATTAAAGATAGTATAGATAGATGGCAAAAGGGTGATACTCTACTTATTACTAAATATTATACAAAATATAAATA
>ERZ1034844.16-NODE-16-length-106077-cov-15.615768_pt1 | contig 106077 bp, 84 predicted proteins | sample MGYA00520594_ERZ1034844 | MGnify/ENA primary metagenome ERZ1034844 (study PRJEB33766, sample SAMN09781733) | gut metagenome | biome: gut microbiome | host: Homo sapiens | place: Madagascar | study: EMG produced TPA metagenomics assembly of the PRJNA485056 data... | reverse complement strand
GAGCCATAAATTACAATTGTTGATTTCATACGCTATAATTACTTTAGTTACATTGCTTCTTATTTTCGGTTGCAAAGATACGATGAAAATCCCAATGCCACAATACCTAAAAATAATGGTTTGACCAGAATACCTATATATGATGAGTATATTAATCAATCTGTCTGTCATAGACAAATTCTGTCATAGCCCCCAAAAACTGCCTCAAAAAATGCAAGTACTTGCGATGACCAACGAAAGTACTTGCGATGGCTGTTGAAAGTACTTGCGATGGCCATCGCAAGTATCTTCATTTTTTTTGCCATATTGTAACAAAAAAAAGACTGTGTAACAAGTTGCCTTGTTCACAGTCCTTTTTTATATAATATGTATTATCTATATAATCTCTTACTTGATGCCACGATTTACAAGAGTGGCGTTCAGCAACATCAGATACTTACGATACTGAGTGTTAGAAAGAATGACGTGCATGTACTTCAAGTCCTTGTTGATAGCCTTGTCTACCATCATCTTACGATCATCACCAGCTGCTACGGAAGCATTCATCATGTCGGCAGTGAAGTTCTTATGTACATCAGCTACAGCCTCCACCTGATCGATGTTCAGTCCGAGAGCATCAGACAAGCTGTTCATGTTGACATTCATGTTGAAAGCTGCTGTTGCTGTTGTTGCACTTGCATTCTCATCTGCTGCAAAAGTAGTTGTCATACTGAACAATGCTACTGCCAAAATCATCAATTTCTTCATAATCTTTTTACCTTTCTTTCTTTAATTCTACATTATCCTTACTAATCTCTTTGTGTATGTCTTCCTGAAAGACACTGCAAAGATAAGCACATTTTGCTGTGTGCGCAAACATTTCGGCTAAAAAGAAAGACTTTTAGTCGTATTTTTGACATAAATCAACAAGAACATCCCCTTCCGGCTTACTTTTCGTAAGATTTCACACAAAATAACTAACATAAGCAAAGTTCTCTGAGCCTTTTAGCTTCAACATTGTTAATCACCTGGCTACAGCCATTGCATCGGCTATGTTAGAGAATACAAAGCAGCAATAATGCGACATTTTGAGCGATTCATTCGTTAGTCTCAGCAAGATTTCGTATCTTTGCAAACTAAAAATATACATATAAAGCCAAACAGAATCAATGGAAGAACAGAATCATATAGACAAAGCGCTTGCCTTCATGGAAAGCCTTGAAAGATTGCACAACCAGCTAAAAGCTGCCGAAGAGCAACAGAAATTGCTACTGGCTCATCTGCTCGACCTGAAGAAAGAGGGCAAGACTGAATCGGAAGAGTATGCCCAGACATCACAGCAGAGCAAGAACCTGCAAGACATCATCGACAAGTGGCGCCCCATCTATCTGGAACGCATGGAGATGGTGAAAGATGTACAGAACAAAAAGAGAGACAAGAAATAACAGATAATAATAACAAAACAATAATAATAAAGAATTAACATGGAATCAAACAAATTCATCAGCGTATCATACCAGTTGTACGACATCACAGAAGGTAAGTCAGACCTCATCGAGCAGACAAGCGACGAGCGCCCATTTATCTTCGTAAGCGGCATGGGAGTGACTCTGCCAGCCTTCGAGGAGCAGATAGTCAACCTGGCTAAAGGCGAGTCTTTCGACTTCACCCTCACACCAGAGCAGGCTTATGGCGCACACTATGCAGAGCGTGTCATCGACTTAGAGAAGGACATCTTCACCATCAACGGACAGTTTGATGCACAGCACGTACAGGTAGGTGCCATCATTCCTCTTCAGAACGAGGACGGCAACCGCTTCAATGGTGTAGTATTGGAAATCGGTGACAGCAAGGTGAAAATAGATCTCAACCATCCTTTGGCTGGCAAGACACTCAACTTCAAGGGCGAGATAACAGAGAGCCGCGAAGCTACAGCTGAGGAGGTGGCAGGCATGGCCAAGCTCATGAGCGGTGAGGCACACGGCGGATGCAGCGGATGCAACGGACACTGTGGTGAAGGCGAATGTGGCGATGGTCATTGCGGGGAAGGCAACTGCGGTGATGGTCATTGCGGATGCCACTAAAAGCCATTAAGAATAGGTCTATCAACAGAACATAATTAAATAGTTAACAGACATGAGGAATACATTTGGGCATCTCTTTACCCTCACCACCTTCGGCGAGAGCCATGGTGTAGCAGTAGGCGGAGTTATCGATGGCTTTCCTGCAGGTATCGACATCGACATGGAGTTTGTGCAGCAAGAACTCAACCGTCGCCGTCCAGGCCAAAGTCATATCACCACAGCCCGTAATGAAGCCGACAAGGTGGAGTTTCTCAGTGGTGTCTTTGAAGGCAAGAGCACTGGCACCCCGATAGGCTTCGAGGTACGCAACACCAACCAGCACTCACAAGACTACGAGAACATGCGATGCCTGTTCCGTCCTTCACATGCCGACTACACCTATTATAATAAGTATGGCATACGCGACCATCGAGGGGGCGGACGCTCTTCAGCTCGCATCACCATAGCCCGTTGTGTTGGAGGTGCTTTAGCCAAACTCGCCTTGCGACAGTTGGGCATCAGCATCACTGCGTACACTTCGCAGGTGGGCGACATCGCATTGGAAAGAGATTACCATCTGTATGACTTAAGCAAGACAGAGGACAACATCGTGCGCTGCCCCGACCAGCAGAAAGCCAAAGAGATGGAACAGCTCATCGCCCAAGTAAAAGCCGATGGCGACACCATCGGAGGAGTCATCACTTGTGTCATCAAGGGATGTCCTGTAGGGTTGGGCGAACCGGAATTCGACAAACTGCATGCTCAATTAGGTGCTGCCATGTTGGGCATCAATGCTGTGAAAGGCTTTGAGTATGGAGAAGGCTTCGACGGTGTAACGGCACGAGGCAGCCAGCAGAACGACACTTTCGTGCCTGGCATCACGACAACCACTAATCACAGTGGAGGCATACAGGGAGGTATCAGCAACGGACAGGACATCTACTTCAGAGTAGCATTCAAGCCTGTTGCAACCATCCTGAAAGAGCAAGACACGGTAGACCTGGAAGGCAATGCCACCAAGCTGACAGCGCGTGGCAGGCACGACCCTTGCGTACTGCCAAGAGCCGTACCTGTGGTAGAAGCTATGGCTGCCATGGTTATCCTCGATAGCTATCTCGTCAATAAGAGTGTGAAGCTATAGATTATATGAAAAGAAAAAGAAGACTCAGAAAGAAACGCATATTTACAATTTGCTTGGTCATGGCTATCGGCATCTCTCTGCTGACACGACGTTGCGTAACAAGTTGTTCTGACAACAAAGCATCGGTTGCCGATACGCTCCCCAAGGCTCACCTCAATGACTCACTCAACAACTCTCTCTCAGAAGGTAAGGCCTATCACGAGATGGATTCACTCGTAGAACGATACTTGAAGAGATGGGAGATTAATGGTGCCCAACTGGCCATCACCCGCAACGACTCTCTGCTGTATGCGCGAGGTTTCGGATGGGCTGATAAGGAGAAAGGCATCATGATGCAACCATCCATGGTGATGCGATACGCCTCGGTATCTAAGCTCATCACTGCCGTGGGGATCATGAAGCTCTGTGAAGCCAAGAAGTTGAGAATGAACGACAAGGTTTTCGGACCCAAGGGAATTCTGCGAGACACCTTATATAATAATAGTATCAAGGACAAGCGGTATTACGATATAACGGTAGAACAACTGTTGCGCCATCAGGCTGGATTTACCAACTATGCCGGCGACCCGATTTCTTCCACCCGCTATATCATGATGCAAAACCGTCTCACCACACCTCCCGATCATCCTACCCTACTCAAGATTCTCTTGAAACGGCATTTAGGATATACGCCTGGTGAAGGCAAGTGCTACTCCAACTTAGGATATATCCTCCTGTCGATGATTATAGAGAAGAAGAGTGGCATGAGATACGAGGACTACATGCAGAAGTACGTGCTCAACCCTGCCGGATGCTACGACATGCACATAGCAGGAACCTACTACAAAGACCGCCGACCCAACGAGACGAAGTACTACATGCACCAAGGTAGCATCCCTGTATATGAATATAACAACAGTGGAAGACAGGTAGAGAAATGCTATGGCGATACTGACATTCCTCGTCTATCGGGTGCTGGTGCTTGGTGTGGTTCTGCTGCGGAGCTTAGTCGCCTCATCGCAAGTATTGATGGTATGCCTCATGTAAAGGACATCCTCAGTAAGAAGAGCATCACTTTCATGACTCAGGAACAACCCGACCATCAGTATTCCATCGGATGGAACTACACCCCCAAGAGCAATCGTCCATGGATTCGCACGGGTTCACTTGCAGGTACCTCGGCTATCATCTTGAAATACAAAGATGGACAATGCTGGATACTCATCACCAATACTTCTACATGGAAGGGACATGGATTCTCCAACGACACAATGGCTTTCTTCGAAAAGCTTCGCAAGAAGTACATAGACAATATGCCTAAGCAAGACCTCTTTAGGCATGTGAAATAAACAGCAACAAGAAAGAGAAAGAAGAAAAACCAACGGGCATGACAAAGCCGACAAACAAGAAAGAACTCAGCAAGAAACCCATAAAACAGAAAAAGGATACATCCAGTCTGGATGTATCCTTTTTTGTTTTTATGATGTTTTCTACTTTATCAATTAGAATGTGTACTTCACACCAACCTGACCACGCCAACGGCTGTAGTAGTCGCTTGCATATTTAACAGGATCGGTAGGTTCGTAAGAGAACGAGAAGGTACCGTCGCCATTGTATATGATAGGTGAGATAAACTCGCTACCATAGCTGGAGCTCAAGGTTCTACCCCACTTCTTGTTCAAGAGGTTGGCTACGTTCATGATGTCCATAGATACCTCTAAACGATGTACATACTTACCTATCTTGATACCAAACTTCTGGTCGAAATGGAAGTCGAAGTGACTCTCGAATGGCAAGTTGTCAGCATAACGCTTGTAGAACTCACCACGGTGATTCTTCACATAGCGCGTATTGGCCAACCATTCCTTCATGTTCTGGCGCTGCTGCTCAGGCTCGATGCCATTGTTTTTCTTAAACTGCATTTTGTCAATTTCATCATCTGTAGGGATGTAAATCAAGTCGTTTTTTCGGCAGTTATCACCATTGATATCACCCTTGTACAACAGAGAATAAGGAGAACCACTCTGACCCTGATAGATAAGACCTACAGTAGTAGTAAAGAGTTTCTTTGGTCCCCAGTTAAGATGATAGAAGGCTGATGCCTTTACGAGATGAGGAATATTGAACGCACTATTAGCCAACTCAGGGTTGTTAGAGAAACGGTAAGTGTGCGTGTTGTCCCAGTTGCTGGAAGCTTGCGATGAAACGGCACTGCTGACAGACTTCGACTGTGTGAATGTATAAGATGCACTCAAGTCGAGACCGAAAGCGAAGCGCTTGGTTCCTTGCAAGGACAAGTTGTAAGAATAACCCTTGCTGGTATTATACATGGCGTAGATGCCACTATACTTAGAAGCCGACTTTACTTTTTGGTAAGAAGGACGGCTTTCCCAAGGCAAACCCAGTTCCTGACCTACAGTCTTGCCAGACTCCTCGTAAGCCAAGTTCTTGTAATAGATGTCATTGAGTGTTTTGCTGAAGATAGCCTCAGCTGTCCAATCAATACCGAGCAAATTGAAGTCAAAGCCTAAGTTAAGACGCAAGTTCTGCGCAAACTTAAAGTTCTTATCGAAAACATTAACCTCCTGGCTACCTGAAGCTTTCAGGTTTTCAGTATTTTTATTCTGCTCATTAGGATTGAGAATCAACTGTACGTTCGGGTTCTTCTGTACATTATACTTAGAAGTTTGAATACCCGTGTTAGAGAAGCTGTTGCTCAACCATACGAACGGGATTCGTCCAGTAAAGACACCTACACCACCACGAAGAATAAACTTTCGATCGTTCTTGAAGTCCCAACGGAAACCAACACGAGGACTCCACATAGGAGTGCTCGACAACTTACGATTGGTCTTGAAACTATAATCATTGTCTGCTGCCCACTTGTTGAATTCAGCATTCTCAGTAGGTGCGTCGAAGAATACTGGGATATCCATACGCAAGCCATATGTCAGCTGGAAATTGTTCGTAGCATCCCACTTGTCTTGGAGATAGAAGCCCAACTGTGCTGCACTGAAAGAAGGTGCCCACAGAGCATTTCCAGTAACATCAATATTACCCTGTGTGACTGCATATGAAGCAATCTTAGAGCCATCGGCTGTACCATTAACTACATCGAAGAAGTCTTGTGGCGAATTGAATGTATAAGCACCATAAAGGTTAGGCAAGAAGAGGTTAGTAAACTTATAGACCTCGTTATGAGTACCAAAGGTAAAGGCATGGCTGCCACGAAGCCAAGTTAGGTTGTCCTCGAAGGTATAAACATCCTGATCGAGACCATTAGCCATAGAATAACCCTCGTTACCAATACCAACGCTACCCTTGCCAACATTGCTTACAACAATAGAAGGAGCAGCAGCACCCGAAGTACGCTGGTCGCGTACACGTACATAAGAGAAACGAGCCTCATTGTTCAGAGATGGTGAAAAACGGCTCTGTAACTCAGCAGCAAATGTATGAGTCTTAGATTGGAACTCATAGAGATGATTTGTGGTATAAAGCGAAGAGATACTACCCAAGCCTAAGTTTCGCTTGGCGTCTACATAGCTCCAGCGAATAGAGAACTTGTTGAACTCATTGATGTTCCAATCCAACTTGACACTGGCTTTGTTGCTCTTCTCATACTTATCTTCGTTAGACCAAGAAGGATGATAGTCTAAGCGCTGACGCTGAGCAAGGTCAACTATGGCATCCATAATCTGCTGAGCTACATCGGAATCAAACTTAGCATTCTCAGAGCCATAACCATACTGTGTAGGCCAGGTCTTCTTGTTGTTCTCATAGTTGGCAAAGAAGAACAACTTGTTCTTGATGATAGGACCGCCCAATGTGAAACCGAACTGACGCTCGGACTCATCCTCAATAGGATTTCCAAAAGTTCCATCCTGCAACTTGTAGTGACGACCAACGAGGTTTTCGTTGTTGCCATAGTAATAAGCACTTCCGTGGAATTCATTGGTACCGCTCTTGGTAACTGCATTAATGGCACCACCAGTAAAACCACCCTGACGAACATCGAATGGAGCAATGTTAATCTGGATTTGGTCTACTGTCTCCATTGACACTGGCTGGGTATTAGCCTGTCCGCCATTACTACCATTAGAAGTCAAGCCGAACACGTCGTTGTTCATCACACCATCGATCTGGAATGAGTTGTAACGATTGTTGATACCTGCAAAAGACATGGCGCCAGACTGACCATTGGTAGATACCTGCGCATTCATGCGGGCAATATCAGCAATACTGTGGCTGATACTTGGCATTTCAGCAATCTGCTGCGCATTAATACTCTGAGCAGCACCTGTCTTAGTACCGTTAAGGCCAGCCTTACCTGATACTACAACTTCCTGCAACTCGCGTGCATCCTCCTGGAGAGAACAAGAAAGGTTCTGGCTTTCACCCAAGTTCAAGGAAACATCCTTGAACGTCTTAGGCTGATAGCCAATGTAAGATACCTCTACCTTGTAAGGACCTCCAGGACGCATACCCTGGATTGAGAAACGACCATCCATGTTGGTCACTGCGCGATAAACAGTACCTGATGGCTGGTGGGTTGCTGTCACCGTAGCACCGATGACTTCCTCGCCTTGCGATGTCACCTTACCACTGATACCAGAGGTTGTTACCTGTGCCATAGCCACCGAAACTACGAGCACCAGCATGGCGATAAGCAAATGCAATCTTTTCTGCATACTAAAAATGAAATTTAGTTAATAATGAAGAAGCAATAGCTCCCTTTTTTATATTATGCTGCAAATTTAAACAAAATTTTTGATATAAATGTTACAGCGACATGAAAAAAAAGAGTTTTTTATGCAAAAAAAATCCACACTACGCAATTAGTGTGGATTTCTTATATTTTTTTAGTCTTTACGATACCAAATTCGCATGACCTTTCGCCGTATGGCTACTATATTGAGTGTAGTAACCAGCAGGAATAAAACCATTCCTAATAAGATGGCAGGCATCATCGTTCCTTCCTCTAAATGAGGATATAATGCCTCTATAAACTCCATATAGACATCACGCATAAAGAAGAGAAAACACCAAGCCACGATGAGTACTGCGACATTGAGCACCATGGTGAGCAAGAAGTAAGGCATAGCCACCCTACCTGGACTATATCCTATAAGCAATAAGTTCTCCAGTTTAGAAGAGTTCTTTTGTACCAAAAGATATATGCTGAGCATCAGAATATAGAAACTGAGCATGGAGATAACGAGGCCTATCACCATCACCATCGATACGATCATCTTCAGGAAATAGGTTGTTTTCTCTGCGTCCAACTTATCAGTCTCTACCTCATAACCATTATCTTCGAGATACTTAGAAATGTTTTCGTCTGCAGGATTGCCCACTTCCACAATAAGGCGGGTAGGGTCACTATGATCATTAGGAGCAAACTCACGATTACTCCAGTCCATAAACGCCTGAGGAACGAGGATGGTATTCAAGCGTGAGGAGAATCCAATAACCTTGCCTTTGAACTGCTCTTTCTTTCCACCTGCCTGTATGAATATCTGAAAATCTATCATTCCCATCAATCCATCGCTAATCTTGGGTAGTGAATGACTCTGAGCAAAACCGAAGTTATACATATTAATATAGGTACGCGGGAGGATGATGGGTACCTCCTTGCTTCCTTCCTCATACTTCCAGTCCTTCAGGGAGACATCTACAAAGCCATCTGGCACACTCTCAAAGAAGAGTTCACTATTGAGAATATTCACTCCATTGACTCCCATAGAGGCATCCACCTTGTATTCTGTGGAGGTAAACTTACCTATCTTTGTGACAAATTTTTGCGAGGAGATGTCATCTATTTCACTACCTGAAAAAGTATGTGTACGACCACTGATAGTACTACCCACACCTATCTTTTTACTCATAATCAGATAGTCGGCTTTCATAAAACTGTCTTGCTGAGTGAAGACAGGCAACACATCATGATAAAACTGAAAGCCAAAAAGTACGATAAGCATACCCAAGAGGTTGGCAAAAGCGAAGCCCGCAAACTGCGGTATGCTGATATGTTGACGTAATAATTTCCAAACGAGTTCCATTACTTTCTATCTCTATATAAATATTCTGTATAAAGTGTTATGGATACTGAATCCTCTATAACAGCCATCTCTTTTCGTAAGGCAAGTCCATGTGCTTACCTATACTGGTGACTATAACGCCTGCCCCCTGAGCATGAGCCTCCTCCATCATGATTTCACCCATGATGCGAGAATTATGATCATCAAGATGACTTATCGGTTCGTCGGCAAGGATGAAATCAAATGGTTGGCATAGAGAACGAATCATGGCCACTCTCTGCTGCTGACCAAACGACATGCGACCTATCTTGGCATCCACCTTATCGGCAATTCCCAATCTGTCAAACCATTCGAGTATCTGACTGCGGCTTTTAGCTCCCGTCAGCTTATTCTTGATTTCTACATTTTCTATAGCTGTCAACTCAGGAAATAAGCGCAACTCCTGAAAAAGATGACTGATGTGGCGCTTGCGTATCTCCACCCAGTCGCCCACTTTGTACGATGCAATATCATCTTCGTCAAACATGATGTTGCCACTATAATCATGACGATAGCCAAGTACATAACTGCAAAAGGTACTTTTACCCTTTCCGCTATCGGCCTCTACAAGATAAAGATGTCCCTTTTCGAAAGAGACATCCTGACTCCATACCTCCGAATGTAGGTCATTGCGCTGTGCAAAAACTTGGGGCATTACGGAACGAAAGTTGATTGTATTCACTTTTTTTATTATATATAATATGATTACTTGTTCCAGTTGATATGTTACAAAAAAGGACAATTATAATCCTTTCTTATCTTATTTCAATGTATAGACAACCGCTGTTAGTTGCCCAAACAAGGGAGATAAAAGACCAGTGACGGCTTGCATAGCTGAGCCACCACCACCCGACTTCTCGAGATTGATTACCATAACCATTTTCTCTCCACGAATCATGTTCTGAACACGCTTACTAATGGGATGGCTGGATGGTCTAATAAAACTTTCGGCTGACACTTCGTCATTACCACTGAAGAATTGTTTATCATCAGTAACACCAAAATAAAAACAGGTTTTACCACTTGAATAACAAAAGGCATTCGACTTCCAATTACCTATGGTGCTACCCTTAGGACACGACTGTTTCCAGTAATCCACATCCGATAGCCACTTGGCATGACTTAATCGAGCAGCCATCATCATCTGCATATGATCAGCTCCTAATGTAGGCAACACGATAGACATATCACCATCCACACTGCGCAAGATATTATCCATATCTATGGAGGCATTGATACCCATCAAGAGGGTTTGTAGACCTTGGTTACTCTGCACCAAAGGCAAGAAACGACTACCAGCCACATTCATAAAGATACCAGCCATAGCATCATCGGGCATACTCTGCACATAGTCGCCCTGGATGGGACGAAAAACCTGCTGCGACTTCACTAAAGCCTGATTGATGGATGGATTGAAAGAGAAGGTACGACCTGCTATCTTCAGCACACCATCCTCCACATCCATACCTGCAGCAATAACAATCTGCGAAGCATCAGCATCCTTAGGCGCTCCAAGGGTAAAAGGAGCAACAAACTTCTCTGGCAAAGCCACAGCCTGCGCCACCATCGCCATGGGCGAATCGATACTATCAAGCTGGGCAAAGAGTTTAGACGACTTGATGCCTGCATCCTCATCAGCGTTAAGATATCTAACCATCTGACGCTGCATTTCGGCTTGAGCTTCTGCTACAACAGGTCCCATAACGAGCAAGGCTTTAGATGAAAAACCCACTAACCAGGAATCCTTCAATACCGCAAAATGAAAACCCTTACGCTCCGTGACAGTGGAACAAATACGTTGTTGGGATAATTCTGAGAGCCAATTACTGACATCGCCTTCATCGGCAACCTTGGCACAAAGTCCTAAGTTGCCATCGATGGTCTCAAAAAGATACACTTTCTCTTTCACATCTAAGCCACATTTTGATACATCGTCAACATGCAGCATCGTTTTCAGGATGTGTTCCTGATTCTGTTCCTGCTCCTGACCATTGAGCCTGCTCATATCTATAGAGATGACGGCAGTACTCTTGGATGGTATGGCATTCAGGTAGTCGTTATCCGAACAGGCAGACATCAGCACGATCATCAAGGATGCGATGATGAAAAACCTCGTTTTTTTCATTCTATTCATAATCTTTTTACTCTTCTATATCTTTCTATAATTCTATAGACGGCGGGCTAAGTTGGACATCGCTATCGCCATCAAACCCGCTGTCTCTGTGCGCAACCTACTGGTTCCTAATGTCACTGACTCGTAGCCAGCTTTCATTGCCTGACGTACCTCATCGATAGAGAAGTCACCCTCAGGACCTATAAGAACGGTTATATCAGCATCCTCATCGGTGCAAGGTGCCATCAGTTCGGTGAAAAGGTCTTTCTTCTCTATTTCCTCATAGCAATGACAAATAAACTTCTTGCCCTGGCGAGGAGTATTGATAAATTCACTGAAACTGACCATCTGATTGACAATAGGTTTCCATGCCTTATGACTCTGCTTGACAGCAGAGACTATAATCTTGTCAAGTCTCACAGTTCGCATAACCTTTCGCTCGGAGAATTTACTATTGAGAAATGAGAGTTCATTAAACCCAATCTCAGTGGCTTTCTCGGCCATCCATTCTATACGATCCATGACCTTGGTAGGTGCTATGGCTAAGTGAACATGTCCTCTCCAGGCGGGTTGCTGAGGATTCACCTCTTTCACCTCATACATACAACGCTTGGTAGCTGCCAACGTCACCTCTGCACGATAGAAGTTGCCAACACCGTCCATCAGAAATATCTCATCACCACTCTTGATACGCAACACTCTCAGAGCATGAAGCGCCTCCTCCATAGGCATTTCGTTCTCTGTTGCAGCATCGGGAACATAAAAAAATCTCGTTTCTTTCATAAATCAGTTTTTAGTTTGTTGTCTGGTTTATCCGTATCAGGATGTCGCTTTTTTAATTCGTCACGCAAGTTGGAAGCCAACTCATAATTTTCATTGTCTATGGCTTTACGCAAAGAATCCTCGAGCATCTTATCGGTGATAACATTTACGGGGACAGGCATTTGCACATAGCCTGCATGATATTCAGCAGACTGCTTGCCCATCAAGTCGGCATCAATATAAATTGGAATCTTATTGATGATCGAAAACAAGATACCATCTGTACAGCGTATCTCTTTCTTCTCATCGGTCTCCATGTCATGCAGACAAGATAAGTACTTACCTTCCTGCAATCCAAATATCTCCACACGCAACTTGCTTTTTATCGAAGGAGGGAGCAAATCTATTAATATTTCAGGCAGCAAATGCTTCGTATTTACCACCTGATGATGTTCCATACGTAATCGCAACTGATAAGCTTGCTGGTGGTCACAGGGCACCACCAGCTGACGCTTCTCAGCCTCATCAACAAGCATCACCAGCATTAAGTTATCAGAACCTAATATCTGGGACAATCCTTTTACTTTTAATTTTACGTAACTCATTTTACTTTTCTACTTATTCTCCCAACCATCTTCACGATTATGGCTGAGTCTTCTTAGGTCTGAAGATGATAGCAAAAGAAACTGCCACCAACAAGGCATAGCCAGCAAAGATGAGCCAACATGGAGCCCATTGTGTCACACCATTTGCATCAGTATAGCTATTGACAACGGCCTGTGCCGACAGAGTACCAACCGTTGCACCGATACCATTGGTCATCAGCATGAAAAGTCCTTGAGCACTGGAACGGATAGTCGGATCGGTAGTCTTGTCGACAAACAGAGAACCCGAAACATTGAAAAAGTCAAAGGCCACACCGTATACCAACATAGACAACACAAACATCCACACACCACTACCAGGATTGCCAACACCAAAGAGGCCGAAACGCAATACCCATGCAAACATGGCTATCAGCATCACATTTTTGATGCCATAACGATTCATAAAGAAAGGTATCAAAAGAATGCAACAGGTCTCACTGATTTGCGAAAGAGAAATCAAGATATTGGCATGATTGACACCAAAAGTACCGGCATATTGAGGATCTGCTCCAAACGAGGTAATAAAAGGATTAGCAAATCCATTGGTAATCTGTAAACTCACACCCAACAGCATGGAGAAAATAAAGAAGATGGCCATGCGTTTCTCCTTAAATAACGAGAAAGCACGCAATCCAAAAGCATCGACAAAACTCTTAGTCTCACCCTTAGCACTTACAGGACATGCTGGCAAAGTAAAGGTATATAGGAACAAGATGCAACTTACAACGCCAGAAGCAATAAACTGATTTTGGTTGGGCTGAAAGCCCATCAAATCTACAAACCACATCATGCAAATGAAACCCACTGTACCAAACACGCGGATAGGTGGGAAATCCTTGACAGTGTCCATACCTGCAAGAGTGAGAGCATTGTAAGCCACGGAATTGGTTAAAGCTAACGTTGGCATATAGAAGGCTACACTAAGCGTATAAACCCAAAATACCATACCGATATTGCCCGTCATGCCCATATAGGCAGCACCAAACATAAAGAGAGCTGCCATGAGATGACAGAAACCTAACAGTCTCTGTGCTGGCACCCAGCGATCGGCAACAATTCCCATCAGAGCGGGCATAAAGATAGAAACAACACCCTGGATAGCATAAAACCATCCTATCTGAGATGCCATGCCAATGTTTCCCAGGTAAGTGCCCATAGATGTCAGGTAAGCTCCCCATACTGCAAATTCAAGGAAGTTTAATAACGCTAAGCGTACTTTCAAGTTCATAATGGTAATAGTAGTTTTCTTTTTTACCTGTCTTGGAAATAGGAGTTCTACTTCCAGCACAAGCATTTTTTGGTTATTTATATAAATGCAAAGATAACGAATATAATTGAATTAGAACCATAAAAAGGAAAAATTATCTTCTACGGCGAGAGATATTTAACAAAATATGTGTAATTTTGCAGCCAGTTTAATCAAATAAAGAGAGATGCTATTCAGTTTTTTTGTTACATGCAATAAGATCGGTGCCTTCACTTTAGGGGGAGGCTACGCCATGATTCCTATCATGGAAAGAGAATTCGTCGACCGCAACAAATGGATGGATAAACAGGAGTTCATGGATATCATGGTTGTGGCTCAAGCTACACCTGGTATTTTTGCCATAGATATGGCAAGCCACATCGGCTATAAACTAAAAGGTGTATGGGGAGGCATCGTAGGTGCCATAGGCATTGCACTGCCGTCCATCATTGCCATCGTTGTCATCGCTATGTTCTTCAGACAATTCAAAGATAATTATTGGGTAGAGAAGTTCTTTGCTGGGGTAAGACCTGCCGTTGTTGCTCTCATTGCTGCACCTTGCTTCAAAATGGCAAAAACTGCTAAAATCAACTGCTACAATGCTTGGATTCCTATCGTTTGTTGCACGTTGATATATTGCTTAAATGTTTCGCCCATCTATATCATTATTGCTGCAGGCTTGTTGGGATGGATGTATGGAAAGGTAAAAAAGTAAAAAAGTGAAAAGGTAAAAAAGTAAAAAGGTAAAAAAGTAAAATAACGAATTATGATATTTCTGAAGTTATTCCTCATATTTACGAAAATAGGAACCTTTAATTTTGGAGGTGGATATGCGATGCTCTCTCTTATCCATAACGAGATTGTAGTCAAAAATCAATGGCTCAGCAACGCAGAGTTTACAGATATCGTAGCCATCAGCCAGTCAACACCAGGACCTATTGGTATCAACTGTGCTACTTATGTGGGATATACTTCCACATTGCACGCAGGTTATCCTGAATGGGCTGCCATTCTGGGAGCTGCACTCGCATCCTTATCTATCATGTGGCTCCCCTTCTTCATAATGATTCTCATCAGTCGCTACCTGATGACACACAAAGACTCACCTATAGTGAAAAATATCTTTGCAGGATTGCGCCCAGCTATCATAGGGCTCATTGCAGCAGCAGCTCTCTTGCTGATGAACAAAGAAAATTTCGGTTCACCGCAAGACGACGCCAATCTCTTTGGAATCAGTGTGGCTATATTCGTATTGGCTTTTTACCTCACTGCTTTCAAGAAAGCCAACCCCATCCTGCTGATGTTGACCTTCGGTTGCTTAGGAATGTTAATACTTTAAAAAAGAAAATCCTCACTCAATAAAGCCACAAGCCTTGTTGAGTGAGGAAAAAAAAATTGATTGTCTCACGACAACCAATCTTTTATTAACCTTAATAATCTAATACCATGAAAAACACATTGCAAAGGTAATACTTTTCTATAAAACAGCAAGTATTTATACAAAGAAAAATCACCTATTTAACTTCTATTAAACATCCTGCCATTCCATTTAAATTTCCTTTGCACTTTAATAGGAAGAATGAGTTTTTTATCTTCTGCAGATAGTAATGGTAACGCCAATCGAAAAACGATAGCGTCCTCATGCTGCATCAGTAAAGCACTCATCATCTTGGGTTCTACCATCGCCTTCAATTCTTCGAAACGAGTTACACTCATCGTATCAGGTTTCTGTATGAGACTTTCGCATACACTCTGTAAGTCACCTCCATCGAAACATCTTTTCAATTCGAGTGGTCGCCACTGTTGATCAAAAAGCATCACCTCGCTCTCTTTCTCTGGAGCTGCCAAAGTCCTAACCATACAAATAATAGAATCACCATCCGTCTGAGGTAGCATTTTGAACTGAAGTGTACAAACGTGATTGAGTCTTACTTGCATAAAATCTGTGGTAAGCGTATCCATCACACTCGTATCGCCTAAAGAGGTAGTAACCTCTGCCCTCACCTTCATATCTTGCAGTTCAGCAAACTCTACTCGCATATTCTGAGTTAGTGCAGGCACCAGTGTGTCGGGCATCGACACCCAAAGTTCTCTCAATGATTTAGCATGTGCTGCAAATGCCACCATAAGGACAAGAAGCACGGAAAATATCTTCTTTCTGTTCATATTCTGTTCTTTACTTTACGACAAAAGTACGGAAAAAAAACAAAATCCACAAGTTTTCTTCTGTTTTTCTGTATTTTTCCTCTTTCATGACAGCCCGAGAATATTGATACTTTTATTTATTATTTATATTCCATCGTTTAGGAGTCGGTGTCTTGCCATGAGACAAGCACCTGTGATACCTGCGAGACCTTTAAGTTCGGAGGTCGCGATCAGAGAATCTTCATTCATGATGTTGAGCGAATATTTTTTGATTCCCATATTGACAGGCAATGTCAAGTAGTCGCCAGCAACCGACATCTCTCCTCCTACTACTAACATCTCAGGATTGAAGATATTGATGATACCAGCCAACTGTTTGCCGAGTTCGTCGGCAATCTGCTGCAATGTTGCTACGCAAAGCACATCTTCTTTTGCTATGGCATCTAAGATGTCACGCAATGAGAGTTCCTCTTTCTTATTTAAAACCTTGTCAGAAAGTATCGAAACTTTTCCGTCAAGAATTTTCTGTGTCAGCTTTCTCTTTAGAGCTCTGCCTGAAACTTCTGTTTCTATACATCCTATCTTGCCGCAATGACAGATGATGTTGTTGTTGTAGGCTGTCATGTGACCAAACTCACCAGAATATCCCGACTTACCATAGTAAAGTTTACCATCAATGATAATTCCAATTCCTAAGCCCCAGCAGATGTTAACGAAGATCACATTTTTCAGGCCCTTGCAACATCCTTTGCTGAATTCAGCAAAAGCCATGCTCCGGGTATCATTTTCTATGCAAACAGGCAACTGGATGAACTCAGTGAGCTTTGTGACAAGCGATTCTTTCAAGAAAGTAAACATATTGTACGCTCTACCTTCGAAAGGACAGACACGTTCTGCAAAATTCACACAAACCATAAGAATTTCCTCTTTGCCGAACGGCAGACTTGCTACAAAGTCGTTAATGATTCCACAGAGTTGCTCTAAGTTCTTGGGAGTGTTCTCATATATATAAGGTATACTTATCTTTTCAGTTATTAGATTGCCACAGAAGTCACTTGCTGCAAGTGTCAAACAATCCATTTCAGGATTCACACCAACAAAATAACCGGCAGTGGACACCAAGTCATATACCATAGGGATACGACCCGTAGAGTTATCTCTCTTTCCTATTTCTCTCACAAGACCAGCCTCAATCAGTTCGTTTAGAGCAGTAGTGGCAGTAGGCAGACTTACTCCTATCGCCTTCGATATCTCAGGGATTGTCGAAGCTCCATCAGAGACAAACTGTTCCAACAATCTACGCTGTGCTGAAGGTTTAGCATTTATATTTCTAATATATTTTAATAAATCAGACTTCATAACTAAATATTTTTATTTGCAAAGATAGTCGTTTTATATATCGAACCCATGCTTTTATAGTTAATAAACCTTAACCATTAGAAATAAACAAACGATTTCTAACCATTTTTAGCCCTCAACATTCCCTAACGTTTGATTATATATAGGGTTGGAGCAAAATCTTTAGAGCAAAGTTTAAAGCACATAACTAATTGATATAATGTACACTCTCCACTTATTTATACTCACAAAATGGTTGAAACACAAAAGTTGATAAGTTTTAGAAATATTAACCATAAAATACTTGTATGTAATGATAAATGATGTAACTTTGCAAAATAAAATATTTTAAAAACCAAACAACCATTAATAAAGCATTTGATTAAGCAAAGATAATACACCTATTTATTATCTTAGCATATCAATTTTAAAGACAAAGTTTCAGAATATGGAATACGATGTAGAATCATTAGTAATAGGTCTGGATTTAGGCGGAACTAATTCTGTGTTTGGCATCATTGATAGAGAAGGTAAAGTGTTAACCACAACCTCTATTAAGACACAAGGATTCCCAAACGTAGAAGCATACGTCGAGGATGCTGTTAAGGCAGTGATGCAAATTGTAGAGCAAGTAGGCGGCATAGAGAAAATCCATGCCATGGGTATCGGTGCTCCTGGTGGCAACTACTACAATGGAACTATAGAGCAAGCAGCCAATTTGGAATGGGCTAAAGGAATCGTACCTTTGGCAGATATGTTTGCAAGCCGTTTAGGCATCCCGGTAGCCATTACCAACGATGCTAATGCAGCAGCCATGGGCGAAATGATCTATGGAGAAGCAGTAGGTATGAAAAACTTCGTTGAGCTAACCTTGGGTACAGGAGTCGGTTCGGGTATCGTGGCTAATGGTCAGTTAATATATGGTTGCGATGGTTTTGCAGGAGAACTTGGGCACATGATAGTAGAGCCAGAAGGCAGACCATGCGGATGTGGCAGAAAAGGATGTTTAGAGACTTATTGCTCTGCAACAGGAGTGGTTCGCACCACAGTAGCTATGTTGGAAGAATCTACCGATGCAACATCACTAAGAGATATTCCAAGAGAAGAACTCACATCATACGATGTATATAAAGCCGCGATGACTGGCGATGCTATGGCACAAGAAGTTTTCCGCCAAACAGGTAAAAGAATTGGTGTTGCATGTGCAAACATCGCCACCTTCCTCAGCCCAGAAGCATTCATCTTCTTCGGAGGATTGGCACAGGCAGGCGACCTACTCTTCCGTCCGATGGAAGAAGCATATAATGAGAATGTACTATCATTATATAAAGGTAAGGCAAAATTCCTAAAGAGTGGTTTGGATGGTGCTAAGGCAGCTGTCTTGGGAGCGTCAGCCATAGCTTGGGAACTATAAATTAAACAAAGAAACTAATTATTAGATATATCAATTAATTAAAAATAGAATTAACATGCGAGTAATTATTGAAAAAAACTATGAAGAGCTATCACGTTGGGCAGCTCGTCATGTAGTAGAGACCATTAAAGCCTTCCAGCCAACAGCAGAAAAGCCCTTTGTTTTAGGTTTGCCTACTGGTTCATCACCCATGGGAATGTATGCAGAAATCGTCAAAGCAGTGAAGGCTGGCGAAGTTTCGTTCAAGCATGTGCTCACCTTCAACATGGATGAGTATGTAGGATTACCAGAAAGCCACCCAGAAAGCTATCACTCATTTATGGCAAACAATCTCTTCAACCACATCGACTGCCCTAAGGAAAATATTCACATCCTTAATGGTAATGCAGAGAACTTGGAAGAAGAGTGCAAGAACTACGAAAAGATGATAGAGGAAGCTGGTGGCATCGACCTTTTCATCGGTGGCATCGGTCCTGATGGACACATTGCTTTCAATGAGCCTTACTCATCACTTACATCACTTACAAGAGTAAAAACTCTTACTACAGATACACGCATCGCAAACTCACGCTTCTTCGGTGGCGACATGAATGCAGTACCAACAACAGCTTTGACCGTAGGTGTAGGTACCGTTATGTCGGCCAAGGAAGTTATGATTCTCTGCAATGGTCACAATAAAGCACGTGCTTTGCAGGCTGCTATTGAAGGTCCTGTTACACAAACATGGACCATCAGCGCATTGCAGCTTCATCAGCATGGCATCATCGTTTGCGACGAACTCGCTACAGAAGAACTTAAGGTTGGCACATATCGTTACTTCAAGGATATCGAGAAAGATAACTTGTAATCGATTATAAAATCAAACAACAAAAAAACACGATGAGACTAAATCTTAGTTCTGAAATAGTACTTAACAAAGTACCTGTTGAATTCTACAAGCCTAAGACGACAGTAGAATATTCAGAGATCTCTCGCTTAGAAAAGATACATACAGACATCTTCACTTCTATGAACGAAGGTGCAAAGTATGTTGCTGACGGTATCGAAGCTGGTATCAAGACTGCACAACATGAAGGAAAATTCTACGTTATGGCTTTGGGCACTGGCTCGTCGCTCAACGCTGTTTACAACGAGCTTGTTCGTCGTTACAAAGAGAAGGTATTAAGCTTCCGCAATGTAGTTGTTTTCAACGCTTACGAGTATTATCCTCTGCAGGAAGCGAGTTCTTCACGTACTATCAACCAGCTGAAGGAACGTTTCCTCAACCATGTTGATATAGAGGAACAGAATATCTTTACTCTTGATGGTTTCGCTGCTCAGGATGCAGTACAGGATTGCTGCCGATTGTACGAGCAGCGCATAAAGACCTTCGGCGGTTTGGATGTAGCTCTCATCGGTATTGGCCGTTCAGGAAACATTGCTGCCAACGAGCCTGGTTCTGGCATCCAGTCGGCCACACGTCTTATCCTTATTGGCAACACCTCACGTGAGGAGATGGAAGCAAGCGAGCAGACAAAGGAATCTATCCCTCCATGCTCATTGACAATGGGTATCGCTACCCTACTCTCTGCCAAGGCTATTTATCTTACCGCTTGGGGTGAGGAGAAGGCTGATATCATGCAGAAGGTTATAGAGAATTCTATTACCGACACTTTACCTGCATCATTCCTCCAGACTCATCCAAACGTACAGGTAGTCCTCGACCTTGGTGCAGCAGCTCGTCTTACCCGTATCGAACATCCTTGGCTCGTTACATCATGCCAGTGGACCGACAAGTTGGTACGCTCTGCATTGGTATGGCTCTGCCAGAAGATTAACAAGCCCATCTTGAAGCTTACTAATAAGGACTACAACGAGAATGGTTTGAGCGAGCTCTTGGCTCTTTACGGTTCTGCATACAATGCTAATATAAAGATTTTCAACGACTTGCAGCACACCATCACTGGATGGCCTGGTGGTAAGCCAAATGCTGACGACACATATCGTCCTGAGCGTGCTAACCCCTTCCCTAAAAAGGTAATAGTATTCTCGCCACACCCTGACGACGACGTTATCTCAATGGGTGGAACCATCCGCCGCTTGGTTCAGCAGAAGCACGATGTACATGTAGCCTACGAAACTTCTGGTAACATCGCTGTTGGCGACGAAGAAGTAACAAGATTTATGCACTTCATCAATGGTTTCAACCAACTCTTTGCTGATTCTAAGGACAGCGTAATCTCTAACAAATATAAGGAGATCAAGAACTTCTTCGCCAACAAGAAGGAGAGCGACTTCGACACAAGAGACATCCTGACTATCAAGGGATTGATTCGCCGTGGCGAAGCTCGTACTGCTTGTACTTATAATGATATTCCACTCGACCACGTACACTTCCTCGACTTGCCTTTCTATGAGAGTGGCAAGATAGAGAAGTTGCCTATGACAGAGAAGGATGTTGAGGTTGTAAGAGCTCTACTGCAGAAGGTTAAACCACATCAGATATATGTTGCTGGCGACCTTGCTGATCCTCACGGAACACACAAGAAGTGTACTGACGCTGTACTCGCAGCTATCGACGAAGAGAAGAAGGCTGGCGCAGAATGGCTTAAGGATTGCCGCATCTGGATGTATCGTGGTGCATGGGCTGAATGGGATATCGAGAATATCGAAATGTGCGTTCCATTAAGCCCTGAGGAGCTGAGAGCAAAGAGAAACTCTATTCTCAAGCATCAGTCACAGATGGAGAGCGCACCATTCCTTGGCAACGACGAGCGTTTGTTCTGGCAGAGAGCTGAAGACCGCAACCGTGCTACAGCAAGTCTCTACGACAAGTTAGGCTTGGCATGCTACGAGGCTATGGAAGCATTTGTAGAGTATAAGCCTCTCTAACCCAAGTATATACTACCTATTTAATATTATACCAAACCAATGATGAAAATAAATCTATTATTTGGTTTGTTAGCTTTTAGCACAGCGATGTTGGGTGTCAACCCAACATCTGCTATTGCTGCTAACGTCAATATTATACCTATACCTGTAAAGACCCAAACTTTAAAGGGAGAATTCGTATTACCCCGAAAAGTAGTTATTGCTTACCAAACAACAGAGGGTAAAAACATTGCTCAATATATGGCAGATAAGCTAAAAGCTTCTACAGGATACGAAGTTATATTGAGCGAGAAAAAGGGAAATATCACGATTCAGATTACACCAACTTTGAAGATGGCTGAGGAGGGTTATCACCTCAACGTAACAGCTAAAGGTGTCACTATCAAGGCAAAAACAGCCAAAGGTGCCTTCTATGGCATGCAGAGTTTTATGCAGTTGTTGCCAGCTAAGATAGAAAGTCCAACTAAGGTGGACGGAGTGAAATGGGTAGCTCAATGCTGCAACATTGAAGATGCTCCTCGCTTTGGATATCGTGGTTTTCACCTCGACCCATGCCGCCACTTTATTACTGTAGAGAATGTGAAGAAGCAGTTGGATCTTATGTCAATGTTTAAGGTCAACACCATGCACTTCCACCTCACCGAAGATCAAGGATGGCGTATAGAAATCAAGAAATATCCAAAACTGACTACCATCGGTAGCATCCGCACCGAGGGTGATGGTTCTTCGTATGGGGGCTATTATACTCAGGAACAGATAAAGGAAATCGTTGACTATGCAGCAAAGCGTTATATCACAGTAATTCCAGAAATAGACCTTCCTGGTCACATGATGGCAGCTATATCTGCCTACCCTAACCTTTCTTGCAAGGGCGAGAAATGGAGTTTAAGAACAGTTTGGGGCGTCGAGGATATTGTGATGTGTGCAGGAAAAGAAGATATGTTCTATTTCTTGGGCGATATCTTCGACGAAATCGCACCTCTCTTCCCTGGTAAATACTTTCACATTGGTGGCGACGAATGTCCTAAAACAAGCTGGAAGAACTGTCCTACATGTCAAAAGCGCATCAAGGACGAAGGATTGCAGACTGATGGTAAACATACTGCAGAAGATAGACTACAGAGCTATGTCATCAAGCGTGTAGAAAAGATGTTAGAACAGCGTGGCAGAAAGATTATCGGTTGGGATGAGATCTTGGAAGGCGGACTTAGCGCAAACGCTACTGTCATGTCATGGCGCGGAATACAAGGTGGTATCGAAGCTGCTTTGCAGAAGCATGATGTCATTATGACTCCCGGTAGCGATGGTATGTATCTTGACTGGTATCAGGGCGATAGCAAGATAGAGCCTGTAACCATTCCAAGTACTCCAAAATATCTGGCTACAACATATAATTATAATCCTGTGCCAGATACTATTAAGTCTCTTGGTTTGGCTCATCATATCTTGGGTGTGCAATGTAACAACTGGTCGGAGTATATGTACACTAATGCCAAGATGGAATATATGATGTACCCCCGTGCGGTGGCGCTATCAGAGATTGCTTGGTCGCCATTGAGTAAGAAGAACTTCGAAGATTTCTGTCGCCGTTTGGATGCTAACAGCATTCGCTTGGATGAGCATCACATAACATACCATATTCCATTGCCAGAACAGCCATACGGTTCGTGCGACAAGGTGGTAATAACAAAGGATACAACTGTTACCTTCACCACAAGTCGCCCTATCAAGATGGTCTATACTTTGGATGGCACAACCCCTACTCCATCATCAGCTGTTTATACTGCTCCTATCCCTGTTAGTGGCAACACGATCATAAAGATTGCAACAGTATTGCCCACAGGCAAAATGAGCAAGATTAGAACAGTGGAAGTAGAGAAACAGGCTTACGCTCCAGCAGTAAAGGTTGAAGCACCCAAGAAAGGTTTGAAGATGAAACGTATAAAAGGCAACTTTCTAAAGGTAAGCCAACTTGAATTGGCAGATGGCACTTGGGAATATGCTGACATCGACAACCTGAAAGATATAAAGATTAAGCAGGAAGATGATGCTGCTACATTGCGTGGCGCCAACAACTATGCTGCTATTGCCGAGGGATATATCAATATTCCTGAAGATGGCGTCTACTATCTATCATCACGCTTTGAGCAAGTGTGGATTGACAACAAGCTCATTATCAACAATGAGGGCGACGTAAAGGCAAGTACCCTCAACGACTCTTCGGTAGCTTTAGCAAAGGGATTGCATCCTATCAGAATCGTATTCTTAAGCAATATCGTTGGCGGTTGGCCATCATGGTGGAGCAAGACTTCTATCGAGATACGTAAAGATAGCGAACAGCTATTCAAAGAAGTTGATAACTCTTTTTATTTTAAATAACAAAAAAGCGTTATGATGAAAATCTAATCTATAATTAATGTCCTACTGCTTCGCCATGCTCTCATGGCATTACCAAGCGCATGGAAAATTACTGTCAGACAAGAAAATCGTCAGTATAGCTATACTGCAATAGCTATCCTATTGCTACATGGAATAGCTAAGTACGTTTTCAGAACTTGTTTAATAAATCGTGCATTCTGCACGTTTTTGCATCATATTTCAAAAATCTTCAACCTACTTCCTTGCCACTTGCATTAGCCCAACAACACAAAACATCATAAGCATAGGCAAAAGAGAGGAAGCATTTCATGGAAGTGTTTCCTCTCTTCGTTTAATTATATATAAAAAAATGCAGATATTACCTATTTCCTTCATAAAAATTTTAACTTTGCATTCTATTTCTAAAAAGTTATATATATATGAAAAAGATTGTTTTGTTAACAATGTTGCTTGTATCTGCAAGCACATTAACGATGGCTCAGACTACTATTGAGAATGCAAGAGAGAAAGCCAAGGCATTAATTAAGGGTGGTGTAACAGACATCAGCAAGATTCTCCCTAAACACGAATCTGACGATGAAGAAGATTTAGATGATGCTGATGACGACTCTACAATTGACCCAGTAGAAGGAAAATCGGAAGAATATATTCGAGGCTTTAATGATGCCAGACGAAAGACTTATGAAGAGCAGAAAGCAGCATTTGCGAAAGCTGGTATAGACTTTAATCAAACAGCTCTTAGTAAGCTCAAAATGGATTCTGTTGGTATCTATGCTAACATAGATAACAGTCTTGTTGCTATGAAGCATATAGAATTCAAGGAAATAGAAAGAACTGGATATATCAATCCGTTTAAAGACAAGGAACTTATCACCTTCGAAGGTAAGACTTCGCCTTACGCTTTTGTTGGTGGCAAGGCTACTTTTCGCATTTATTTCACGCATGATAGAAATAGTATCTCTGAGTATTATGATATGTTCTCGAGTGACTATAGCATAGACGATTTCTTTGTTGTAAAATTTAAGTCTGTAGGAAAAGGCAGACAAATGACCAGTGCTATTATCCATTCCAACAGAATTGAAGGTGCCAAGGAAGATAAATCTGTAAAATTAGAAGTGAAAAAAGTATCTGATAACGTTTATGACTTGACAGTGGAAGGACAATCTGGAGAATACTGTCTTACCTACAACAATAAGCAAGGTAATACCAGTAATGGTATGAAGAACTCTGGCAGTAAGAAGGTCTTTGACTTCACCATTAAATAAAACATTGATATATAAAAAGCGATATTTGAAAAACTAAGGGGAAGTACCAATTTTGTTGTGCAAAATATACCCTAAAAACGCAAGTACTTGCAATGGCTGTTGAAAGTACTTGCGATAGCTCATGAAAGTACTTGCGTTTTACAGGACTATTTTGATCAGATTGATAAAGTGGAGTCAAATTGCTCCACGCCCCGAAAATATTCCCATAAATGGAGTGAGTTTCTCAGATTTAATTTGTATTTTTGCCATGTCTATCGTTGGATTCTCTTGTTTATTCTTTGCAACACTAAGATAAGTGATTTCTTCGACATGGCAAAATCCTGGGCACTCGGCTCTGCCGCTTGACTTATCCAAGAACTTAATGTTGCTCAGGTACTTTGAAAATATTTAAACTATAGTGTTGCGGAATTAAAGGATATGAAAAAACTAAATTTTATCATGGGACTTGTATTAGTTCTGTTTGCATCATTATTTGTTGCATCATGCAATAATGACGACGAGGAATCATTGGAGCAAGAATTAGCTCATGTATTGGATAATCATGGAGTTGCATACGATTTCAGTGACAATGGAAACTGTTTTGGTGATGGAGGTGGCATAGGCCAAGCGGACTTTGACAATATGTTCATTGGGCATGGATGGAAGCACTATGCTACATGGGAAATAGACAAGAACGGCAAAAGAAAGTCTGCTGAATATTACAGCAACATGTTAGGCTTAGCTCCAGAAAATTACTATTTTGATAGTAACACGAAACTGACTACGTATTGTCGTTCAGACATTTCCGGTGGCGCTGTAAAGAAGAATGAAGTTACTTATAGATTTTATGATAATTACAATGGTACGTCGCGTACAGTCTTGTTGCTTGACAACAACGAATATATTCAGATAACAGGATGGATGTTAGGCGCTCAACCAAGTTTCTGCATGGTTCATCCGTTGGGAATAAAAGCAGATGGAACAACCGTCTATGGTGTTTCTATCTATGTGCAGATGACAGACAAAGAACTGAAGGCTATGCAGGATAGTGCCAAATAAAATATCGATCAAGCATTATGAAGAACCTTCCATACATAGTGTTCAGTTTTCTTATGCTTTGTGCATTGTGCACAAGCATAAGCAGCTATCACCGAACAGAATACATGATAGCACAGGATGTGAATCAGGCTTTAAAGCAAGTTCTTGTGAAAATGCCTGACAATGCGGTTACCACAGACACTATACGCTGTTATCGCAGCTGCCTCACCATTGCTGAATTGAAAGACACGGCAGGTATTGCCATGCGTACAGTACGCAGAGATGGACGCTTGGAAACAAAACTTGTGGCAGAGGCAAATTGCGACTTTGCTACGATATTCATGATGTCCGACCAAAAGGCTTCAGGCTCTCTTTTCATGTTTGGTGCATTGTGGTTGTTGGGGAGTTTGTGGTATGTAAGAAGGAAAAAGCCGGAGTTGATAACGCAAGGCTTGGCGTACGGAGGTATAGTATACAATAACGACAAGTTTATGACGCTTTCTGGTGAGGAGATTCGTCTTACTCCTATGCAACACTCTTTGCTTAAAATGTTCATAACGACAGATACCCATACGTTATCGAAACAGGAGATTTGCGACCGACTATGGCCTAAGAAACCAGATGCAAGCGATACACTTTACACGCTAATCAGACGTATAAAACCTATCATAGAAACACATAGCACCCTGAAAATTGAATCGGACCGGGGTAAGAGTTATAGTCTGAATATTAGATAGTTAGGCTTTTATCTATAAATTGTCAGGAAAATGTCAGATTAAATAACAAGCTTTCACGTAAAGAGGACGTAATTTTGCGCCATAAATCAAAACAATGGTGCAAAATGAAACGATTAGCTACAATTTACATGATTCTAACTTCTGCATTCTCCGCTTATGCTCAGAATGTAGACAAGACTATCACGCTTGATGAAGTAACGGTAAAAGCCGCTAAGGTAGTGAACAAATCTGACGGCATGCTCATCTATCCTACCGATGCACAGAAGCAGGCTTCGAACAATGGTTACAGCATTCTTGAGAAACTCACACTTGCCAATATTCGTATTGACAACATCAGCCATACTATTACTGCTATTGATAACAGAGGTAGCGTTCAACTGAGAGTAAATGGCATTGTTGTAGGAAAACAGGAGATGTTGGCTCTCAATCCAAAGGATATTGTCAAGATAAACTTTATAAACAACCCCGGTGTTCGTTATGGCGAAAGCATTGCCTATGTAATTGATATAGTTACACGCAGGAGCGAGAGCGGTTATACTATTGGCACGGACCTTACCTCGGCACTTGCGACATTGCAAGGCGATGGTATGGTGTATGGTAAATGGAACCACGGAAAGAGTGAATGGTCGCTTTCGTATGATGTGAGTGGATACAAAAACAAAGGCGAAAAGAGCAAGCAGTTGGCAGAATACACCTTGACAGACGGCAGTATCCACACTATTGAGCGAAACGATGTGGAGTCGCTTAGAAAAGCTATAGCACATGATACAAAACTAACCTATAACTGGTCGGACTCCACAGCAACCGTCTTTCAAACATCCTTGAGTGGAACTTTCTATAACACCCCCGATAACTATAATATTAAGGACATCACGGATGGCAGTCGACAATATCAAGCTACAAGCCGGGATGACGACAAGAGCTATTCGCCTGTATTGGATATTTATTTCTTTCGTCAGCTCACCTCACACCAATCCATCACAGCCAATGCTGTAGGTACATATATAACCACACAAACAAGTAGCTATTATGACGAGGGTACACCTTATCAATATGATGTGGATGGCAAGACTGCATCTCTTCTTACTGAGATAATGTACGAGAACCGATTGAAGCCTTTTACTTTCTCTACAGGCTTAAATAACAGTTATAAATACATCAAGAACGACTATCTTGGCGACGCTTCTTCTTTGACCAAGACCAACAACAACCGCCTGTATGCCTTTGCCGAAATCAAGGGAATGCTCCAACCGTTTAGCTACACATTGGGTGTGGGCGCAAGTTATGTCCATTACACCCAGAACGGTCACAAATATAAATTCTGGACCTTTCACCCAAAGGCTTCTCTTACATATCAGATTAATAACAGCATGCAGTTGAGCTACACTTATCGGATGCAGGACAAAGTTTCACGTATAGCCATGACGAGTGACGCAATGATTCGCACAAACAGTATGGAATGGACTGTGGGTAATCCAGACCTGAAACCTTCGCACGATATGGAGCATCGATTGCAGTTCTCGTATAACACCAATCGCCTGCAGACCTTCGTTGAAGGGTATTATAAACAATGTCTAAAACCTAATATGGCTCACTATGAGCGAACGGACGACAATCAGTTTATTTATACCCAGATAAACCAAAAGGAGATTGATGCACTGGATGTCTATGCGTACGCCAGCTATTGGCTATTGCCCGAAAAACTTCAGATTGCTGCCAATGGCGGAATATATAGATGCTTCAATTTCGGCTACGACTATACGCATTGCTACACCTCATGGTTCTATGCAAGCAGCATCACGGCTTATCTCGGCAAATTCACGTTGCAAGGATACATAGATAACGGCAACCGATTCTTTGAAGGCGAATCGAAAGGCTTCAGCGAAGCTTATTCAGTTCTAAAAGCCTCCTACACATGGCGCAACTGGCAGTTCTCATTGTCATGGGCTAATCCCTTCGATAGCAATCATAAGTCGTACGAAAATGAATTGATGAACCGTAATCTGTATAAACACACGATTGGTTATTCTAAAGATAGTGGCAATCTCGTTACGCTGAATGTATCTTGGCGACTGAGCCGAGGTAACAAGCATCAGTCAGCAGAAAAGAAGATAAACCTGCATGACACGGATAATGGTATTATGAAATAAAACATTTTGTGTATTCTTTCGTTTAAACCACACTGCATCATGTTAAACCACAAAAGGAATAGAAAAGCCTCGAAATATGAAAGCGGCTTCGATAGTCAATGAAGCCTATTGCATTTGTGGTTTAACGATTTCATTTGTAGCATTTCAGTGGTACTTCCGCTAAAAACGAATTAAGTGGAAAGTCCTCTGTTACAAGGACTTTCCACTTAATTTATTGAGAGTTAAATATTTGCTATTATTCCTCAACAGCCGCCTGCGCCGCTGATTTCGCCCTCTCATTATGAGGGACTTTTGAAGAATTTGTAAGCGTCTCTATCAAAAGAGGTGAATTATCTAACCTTATCGTGCTAATCTCATTTGTTTGTGCGACTCTGGCTCCGGCATCACAATGCCGTTCTGAGCCGTTATTTTGCCCCTCTGACGAACTTTGCAGGTTCGGATGAGGGTTTTATTGTCTTGACGAAAACAGACGCTTAAAACGCCTTATTTGCGCTTCGCTTCAACAAGTAGGTCGTATAGTTCCACGGAACGTTCGGTGGCGAAATACTCTGCCCATTCCCGGAACGTGTGCGGTATCTCCAGCACTCCGTCGTCGTAGTCCATGCAGTCCCACCAGTCGGAAAGTTCCGCAAAGACTTCAGGAGGGTTGGTGCCCAATGCGTCCACTACTTCCGTGGGGTACTGCTCGATAAGCATATTTTGCCAGTCTCCGAAGTCCGTGCCAGGATTCTCATGCAGGATATTCCATGCTGCCTCTTTCAGATCTGCATAGAATTCATCTTCTGCACAGCCTCCATTCCAAAACTTAAAATCATTCATTGTTCTACTATCACTAACTTTGTCCACATGAAGAAAATACTTAAATACATACGCTTTTGGTACTACCGTAGATTGTACACGCGCTTGACCTTCGCTTATCTAAGGCATGAAAGTACCTGTTGTGCTGCACATACTTTTGCAGCAGAGACCTTTAAGGCTATTACTGGTCGTTGGTACTCTGATTTACAGGATAATCAGGACGCTTAGGCTTGAATTTTTCATTCCATTCAGCCCTATTTTTCACATGGGTGTTAGGTAATACAACTGGAACAGAGAATGTTATCCTTGAAACATTCTCTGTATGGTTCTCGTTATTTCCACCCAACTTGGCTGAAAATATCTGTATTCCGACCTTCCCTCCAGCCTCTATATTATCTGTACTTCCAACGGTTATTGCTACATCAAAGTCTATTTTCGATATTGGTCTGTTAATTTTATCGTCCTGTGGGTCTATCACAGTCACATTAGCAATTGGATTTGGTACAGAAGGAGAAACTATCGCCCCATTCTGCAATTCTGCTTGCAACTCACTTACGGCATTAGTTATGTCAGATAATACCGTCTTTATAAATTCTTTCAGCTCCATAGTCGTACTTATTCGTTTTGTTTAGACAAGATTTCTTTCACAGTTGTAATAATAGCCCCACCTATAGTCTCTGGTGTAAAATAGCTGCATGAGGACAGGACAATAGCCAGTATTGAATATGCCAAATACTTCTTTTTCATTTTCCCCGTAATCTTTTGTAGTCTTTCCAACTTATCCCTGTTTGTATAGCTGCTCTTTTGAAAACAGGGTCTTTGTGGCATCTGTATATGAACATACAAACAGACACCAATCCCTTAATGACCATTATAACCCAAAGCAAAATTGCCATTCCTATAACATTGAGCCAAGTTGGTTTTTCTATCCATGACAACAAATAGCCAATATAGCGCAAGCCACCAAAGGCGACAGCAATCACCAAGCTTATAACAGCACACTGGATGAGCGTAACACAAATATGGGCTATGTATCTCATTTCCTTCCCTCCATCAAAACATTAATCAGTCTCTCTTTTTCTGCAAGCAATGCCTCCAATGATTTGACGCGCTCCTCCAACACGGCTGTATCTCCTGCATTGGTCGTTACGTTACCCACGGAGTTGTGGCTTCCAATGGCTACATTACCATCGGAATTGTCCCCAACTGACACATTGTTATGCTTCTCGTTCTCCTCTCCAGTCAGCAGCCATCGTGCATCTACGTTCAAAGCAACCACAATTTTTGTTACCATATCCACAGATGGTTTACTACGACGTACGTTGCCTATATAATTTGACAACGTAGCCCTTTCAGTACCTATAGCCTTTGCAAAAGCAGCCTTATTACCATTAAAACGCTCATTTACAAGCATTTCCATTCGGTCGTTAATTGTTTCCATACGCTACCATATAGTTAAAAGTTATTAAATGACTACACTAAGTAGTCAAACCACTTGTTTGTATGTAGTTAATTGACTACCTTTGCAGCATAAAGTTATAAATAAATATCGAAACAATGACAGAAACATCTAAAAATCAGCGAAAAAAATCGCTCTTGGGCCAATTGAACGCCCTTGAAGTCGGCGAAGTGTTGACAGTATCGGTTAGCCGTTCAAGCTACTTGAAGTCGATTTGCGTCAGCTTTGGACTCCAGTGGAACAAGAAGTTTACCACCACGACAAACCGCGAGCAGCGCACAATCACAGCAATCCGAATTTCGTAACATTAAACCCACTCCATCATGAAAAAGTTAATCATCACATCAGCACTCCTTGTTGCAAGCCTCATCAGCTGCAACACCTCAACCCAATTGTCTAACGAAGAACTCGACCGCATCAGCTGGTCAGCCTTCTGCAAGGACTTCGGCTACAACGAAAAGGCCGATGCCAACAACGAGAAAGCCATCAACGATTATCTCGACGCTTGGCGCGGATCCGTTGCAGAAGAAGAGGCGTTCAACAAGTTGGGCATAAACCTCTACAACTGATGTCTAATAAGTTCTGCACCTCCTGCAAACAGTCCTTCAATGCTCTCAACGGCTGTTTCTGCATGTTCCTCAACCGTTACGTTGAGTACGCAAAGACACCACCATGTGCAACCACTAATAACAACAAAAAATGAATAAAGCATATTCTATCATCCGCATTTGCATCCTACTTATCATCGGATGCGCAGGAACACTCTTCCTTTTCGGAGAGGAGCAAGACAACAGTTTCTTCGCGTACCTCTTCCACCTTATCCTCGACAAGGCCCTCGGTTTCCTGCTGCTTGCTCTCACCATCTTTCTCTTCAACGAGTGGCGCAAGCATGACTGGTTGCTTCAGTTCTTCGACAAGCTGTGCGATGAAGCCGACGAGGCCCAAAACCCAATGAGCCGACAGGAGGGCGAACTATAATGGACTTCCTCAACTTCCCCGACAAGTGCGTACGCTACTCCACCTTCCTCAATGATGTGGCCGCAAAGGTGGTCCACATGATTAAGCAGGATGCCAACGACCCCGAGTTCATCAGCCAGAACAAAGCTTTTCAGATGTTCGGTCGTGGCAATGTGGAGCGGTGGCGCAAGCAGGGCAAAGTCCTTGCCTACAAACGTCCGGGCAAAGTCGAATACCGTACAGCCGACCTGCGGCTATTGCAGAGGATACAACAAGACTACCTTGAAAAGTAGCCTCAACTGCCGCAGATAGAATGCTTAATCGGAAAGGGCATCCCGGCGCAACGGGAACCACAGAAGGCGTGTTACAGCCGAAGTACAAGGCTCAAATATGCTCACGGAGTGCATTAGTGCGGTTCGACTCCCACCTGCGGCTCACAGACAAACAAATAATATTCATCTTTTAATTTTTAACACTATGAGTAAGATAGGACTTACAGTTGAGCAAATCAACGCAATGGAACCTACTGCGATTGTTCGCAACGACAATGTACGCGACAAGTTCATCCAGATCTACGAGGCAATGTGGACACCATCCACCGGAACATCAGGCGAAGCAGCCTACGAGCGCGAGTCACGCAACTTCAACCGTCTGCTTTCAGAGAAAGAGGACGTGCGCAAGACGTGCACAAAGTTTTCGCTCTTCACAGCTTTCCTCGACGTGGCAATTTCCGGACTCACCCTCGACCCCGGCACCAAGGCGCAAGCCTACCTCCTCGCTCGCTCCGTCGCCGTTGACAGCTACTATGACAACGGACAGAAGAAAAACAAGTACGAGACACACTGCATGCTCACCGTGTCCGGATATGGCGAGCTGGTGCTTCGTGCACGCTGCGGACAGATACGCCACGCCGACAACCCGGTTATCGTGTACGAAGAGGACAGCTTCGAGTATGGCGAACGCGACGGACAAAAATTCGTCAACTACACATGCCGTCTTCCCCACACCACCGGTCGTATCGTTGCTTGCTTCATGAAGATCACTCGCGCCGATGGTTCTATCGACTATGCAGTCATGTTGCCAGAAGACTGGATACGACTCTCCAGCTACTCCGCTCGTCAGAACGGCAAGTGGAACTATCAGACCAAGCAGTGGGAAAACGGTAAACCCAATGCGCTCTACGAAGCACAAGGCGGACAGATTGACCCAGGCTTCCTCGTTGCCAAGTGCATCAAGCACGCCTTCAAGACCTATCCGAAGGCACGTGTCGGTCGTGCTACGCAGTTGGAGTCACAGCAGGTTGATGAGACAGAAATCACTGACGACATCTACGGCGTTACCGGTGATGGTGAGAAGGTTGACACCACCACTGGCGAGATTATCCAAGAGAAGCAGGACTTCGCACCTCAGACCGACACGTCTGCAGGAGTAACCGTTGATCCTGCCGCCAACGACGACGACACATTCTAACCCTATAATACTTACAACAATGAGCGAACAGACAACAGACCTCACCATCGTACGCAAGGAAAACGTACAGATGATAGCGCAATCCGCGCCACAGATTTACAAGGACAACACAACCTCGTCCAAGCGTTGCAGCGAGTATGGCCAGAAACTCCTTGCACAAATCAAGGCCAACGGCATGAACGATGAACTGGATATGCAGTGCGCCAACTACATCAACAAGGCTCGCAATACGGTGAAGAAGATGAACACCAACCGTTCTGCCATCACCAAGATATTCGACCAGATACGTTCCGAGTTCACCGGCATGGAGAATTCTGTCGATCCTAACAAGACCGGTTCTATCCCTTATCAAATCCAGCAGGAGCGCAACGCCTATGCAGCACGAAAGCGTGAAGAGGAAGAACGCCGCCGCCGTGAAGAGATTATCCGTCAGCAGCGCGAACAGGCTCTCAGCCGCTACAAGCAGGACGTGGAGGACGACTTCAAGCGTCAGTTCAATGTATATACAACCAATGCCACAAACGAGCTGACAAAGCTCAACAGCGGTCTGACCCTCGAAAACTACGAAGCACAATGCAAGACTATCCGTGAATATCCCGTCACTCTTCCGGCTGACTATGGAAACACGCTGAACTCTACAGTCCTTATCCCGACTGAAATTGCCGACATGAGAGACCAGCTGCCGGGCATTCGTTCTTCCATCCTTGCCAAGCTCATGCAACAGTTCCGTGAGCAGTTTCAGTTCGAGGTGGCCGAATATCGTGACTCCATCATCGACATGCTGCCATCAAAGAAAGCAGAACTGGAACGTATGCAGAAAGCCAACGAGGAAGAGAAGGCACGCATGGCTGCCGAACTGAAAGCACGTGAGCAAGCCGAAGCCGCACGTATCGAGGCAGAGCGCAAGCGCAAGGAGGAAGAGGAAGCAGCCAAGAAGAAGATGCAAGCCGAGGCTTCCGAGATTGGCAACCTATTCGGTCAGCAAGCGGTTGTTTCTCCGGCTGGCTATCAACCTAAGACCTCTGTCAAGAAGCGTATTCACTTCCACGACGCACAGGGCGTTCTCGCTGCCGTATCTATGTGGTGGTCTAAGGAGGGACAGTTTATGTCGGTCGAAGACCTCGCCAAGATATTCAAGAAGCAGATCACGTTCTGCGAAAAGGTGGCTAACGACAAGGACCACCCCGAGTTCATCAGTTCAACATCAGTTTCCTATGATGAGGAGGTAAAAGCTAAATAAACAGTTATGTACGAAAGTGGTTATTATCCTGCTGGCGCGGAGTATGACCCTCGCGCCCCATGGAATGAACGTGAACCAACAATGATTGAGTGTACAGCTTGTGGCGGTACTGGCTATCACTACTACGCCTACGACTTTGTGGCCGACCGCGAAGCGGAATGTACCGAAGAGGAATACGACCAGCTACCAGAAACCGAGGAAGAAGCCGAAGCCAAGGGCGAACACATCATCAAGGGCGAAAAGGAAACCTGCGAGGTGTGCGACGGTGAGGGCGAAGTTGAATATGAACCTGATTACGACGATTATGACGAAGATTAACAACCCGGACGAATACTATCAGAGAAGTGAGGTCAGCAATTCTGACCTCACCGAACTGAAGAACCTGCTGCACCCTCACATGCAGTTCGGTGACAAGGAGGCTGCTTTCCGCTTCGGGTCTATCGTCGATGCCATCATCACCGAACCCTCGCGTGTTGACTTCCTGCACATGACCATCGACGGCGAACAATGTTCTGAGGAGGAGTTCCTCCACGCTCGTGAAATGCAGCGTGCACTGCGTGCAGAAGCACGACGAGACCAATTCCTCGCTAAGGTTCTCGAACATGCCGATACACAACGCTTCATGGTCAACAAGCAGCAGGAGTTCAACAATGGGGGATTTACCTTCCATCTGGACACACGCTGCAAATGGGACTGGTGGTTGCCAATGGCTAACTTCGGCGGCGATCTGAAAACGACATTCGCCTCAACACAAGCGGAGTTCGACAATGCTGTAGATTTCTTCGATTGGGACCGTAGCAGGGCATGGTACATGGACATCGCCCATTCCGACCGCGACTTCATCTACGCAATCAGCAAAAAGAACTGCAACATTTTCAAGAAGTTCATCAACCGTGGCGACGACATCTACAATCGCGGACGCGAGAAGTACGAAGAACTTGCCTTCCAATATTGGGCTTTCAACCTTATGTAACAGACAAAGTATGAAAAAGAAATTATCACAGACAGCACAAATCCAGCTGCTCAAACGCCTCAGACGTATGTGTCCGTTCGCTGTGTTCTCTGGCTCTTACGGATATACATGCGGTGGCATGGTTGGGGGGGTACGTTCTTCTTCAGGCATGGCCGCTCGCTCAAAGGAAGCTCGCCATTGCATGCTCTCATGCGCCGACTTGCGCAAGCAAGCATACATACATGGCTACGACATAACGATATCAAAACACACAATCAATGCGTATGGCTGAAACTCTGAAACATAACCTTCGCGTCGAGCCTTACGACTATCAGAAGGAGGGCATACTTGCCGGGCTGCGCTGGCACCGATTTCTAATCGGCGATGAGCCGGGCTTGGGAAAGACGCTGCAAAGCATCGGTGTCGTTGACTGTGCCAATGCTTACCCTTGCCTTGTGGTCTGTCCGTCCTCGCTCAAAATCAACTGGCAGCGCGAGTTCGAGAAATTCACCAACAAGAAAGCCCTTGTGCTCGACAATTCCGTGCTTACCACATGGCCTTATCTTCTCCGGATGGGCATGCAGCAGGTGGCGGTCGTCAACTACGAGTCTCTGCGCAAATACTTCGTGTGGGACATCAAGGGAGGCTCACGTGGTGGGTTCCGGCTGAAAGATGTGGTTTTTACGCCCGACATCAAACTGTTTCGCTCTATCATAATTGACGAGAGCCACCGCGTGAAAGACCCATCAGCACAGCAGACCATCTTCGCGCGTGGCATTGCTGAAGGCAAAGAGTATCGCATTTTGCTGTCAGGCACACCGGTTGTAAACCGTCCTGCCGACCTCATAGCGCAGCTCTCCATAATGGGACGCTTGTCTGAGTTTGGCGGACGCGCCAAGTTCCTTGCCGAGTATGGCGGTGGCGAGATAAGCAAGGAGAGACGAGGTAAAGACGAAGACGACGCACCGCGAAACCTCGACCGGCTCTCTGCAGAACTCTATGCACGCTGCATGATCCGTCGCGAAAAGGCCAAAGTACTCACCCAACTACCAGACAAGACGCGCACCGACCTTATCGTTGACATCAGCAACCGCGACGAGTATATGCTTGCAGAAGCCGACCTTGCAGAATACCTGCGCACATATACCGAGTGCGACGACATCGACATACGACGCAAGATGCGCATGGAGGCTCTTGTCAAGTTCATGACGCTGCGCTCGCTCTCTGCCAAAGGCAAGGTGAAACAAGCCATCGACTTCACGCGCACATTCCTCGCCAACGGAAAGCCACTCATTCTCTTCTGCTCTCTGCATGAGATTGTGGACGAGATAAAAAAGGCGTTTCCAAAGGCTGTATCTGTTACCGGGCGCGACTCCATGATGATGAAACAAGCTGCCGTCGATGCGTTCCAGTCCGGGAAAGCACAGCTAATTGTCTGCTCCATAAAAGCAGCTGGCGTAGGTCTCACACTCACGGCCTCGTCTAACGTGGCTTTCGTTGAGTTCCCATGGACTTATGCCGACTGCTGTCAATGCGAAGACCGCGCACACCGTATCGGACAAAAGGACAACGTGACGTGCTACTACCTCCTTGGCCATGGAACCATCGACCGCACCCTCTATGCCATCATCCACAAGAAGAAGTCCATCGCCAATCAGATAATGGCTACCGACGACGACATTCCACAGGATGAAATGTACTTTGACCAGCTTACGTCACTCTTCCTTAACCCGGACGACGATGGCTGACCTATGTAAGACCGACCTGCAGCGCATTATCAAGTATCTCGATGATGCGGCCGCTCTCTACGATAAACAGCACGGTCTGCGCAATTCATGCCGTGCATGGTGTATTAGACAACTCACCCAAAAATTAAAAAAGAAAATAAAATGAGACAGGTAATAAGCCAAAATCTAACCGGGCGTTACGCCATCATCAAGATCTTCCCATTCATCCATGCGCTGAAGGTGGAGGTAAGCGAAAAATTCATCGACGAACAGAAGAATGAACTGACAGAGTGCCGGTGGCGACTCGCAACAGACAAAGACGTTCTCGACCTGCGCATACCTATGACAGGCGAAAACAATATAGCAAAAACATTATAAAAACTCAATTTTATCTATCATGACAAAGAATGAATTGGCACGTGAGGTATCAGTATCTGAGAAACTGCACCTCTCAACAACAGTGAAAGCCATCGACGGCACACTCAGAGTTATCAAGGAAGCACTCGCCAAGGGTGAAGTGGTTGTTATCCGTGGCTTCGGCACCTTCACCCCGGTTGAGGTAGCCGAACGCACAGCACGCAACTTCAAGACCGGCAAGCCTCTGGTTATCCCGGCACACACGTCTGTCAAGCTTCGTGCAAGCAAGGAACTGGTAAAGGCTATCAACGAAGGAAAGGAGGCTACATTATGATGCTCTACGAATGTGGTGTCCGTTACGAGCGGACTATGGAGAACGGCATGACCAAGAAAGTAACGGAGTTGTACCTTGTCGATGCTCTCTCTTTCACCGAGGCTGAAGGACGTATAACCAAAGAAATGGAGCCGTTCTTTTCTGGCGACTTCGATGTTGTAACAATCAAGCGCACCAATTACTCCGAGATTGCCGAGAACGACAAGGGCGACAAGTGGTTCAAGGCAAAGCTCGTGTTCATCACCACTGATGAAAAGTCTGGCAAGGAGAAGAAGACCGCTACTCACTTAATCGTCCGTGCCACCGACATTGAAAACGCACATGCTGTTGTCATTGACTGCTTTAAGGGGGCAATGTTTGACTTCGAGATTGCTACGCTCGACGAGACTAAGATTATGGACATCTTCCGTTACAAGCCTAACACTGCTAATGGATAAGTTCTATAATCATGCCTTCCAAGGCCGGAATAAGTACGGCAACAAACGCGTAGGCTCCCACGCATCCAAGAAGGAGCACTACCGAGCTGGCGAGCTACGCATGATGCAGCGTGCCGGACTTATCTCCGACCTTCGGGAGCAGGTGTCATACCTGTTGATACCTGCACAATACGGCGAGTGTGGCAAAGATTTCAAAAATCGTCCTACACGTGTCCTTCTCGAACGTCCATGCTCTTATGTCGCCGATTTCGTTTATACCGACAAGGCTACCGGGCAGACCGTCGTAGAAGACACAAAGGGAGTCAGAACAAAGGAGTATATCATCAAGCGGAAACTCATGCTGCACGTGCATGGCATCCGCATTAAAGAGGTTTGATTTATATGGCACGAGACAGTTTTATATTCTATCGCAGTTTCCTTGAGGCTATCAAGTGTATGCCCTCCGAGGTACAGGCCGAGATTTACCCGGCTATCGTGGAGTATGCCCTTAACGGAAAGGAGCCTAAAGGACTATCCGACATTGCCAAGGGTGTCTTTATCCTTATCAAGCCAGTGATGGATGCCAACAACGCACGCTCTGAGGGCGGCAAGAAGGGCAAGAAATTCGGCAAACTTGGCGGTCGCCCTGCTAAGGATAGAGCTGTCTCGTCTGCCATTTCTGACAAGCCCAACGTCACGCCCGGCTACACACTCACGCTGGAGCAGGAGATTGAAGAAATGCGTGCCGATCGTTCTTGGAACGAACCGGTATGTATGCAGTTCCACATACGCGAGGACGAGCTTGGCAAACGCATCGACTCCTTCCTCAACCACTGCCGTTGCGAGTATGAGGGTAAACCTCACGACAATATCAATGATGCCAAACGTCACTTCTGTTCGTGGATGCGCAAGGCGTACACTTCACATGCCGAGCCGGAAGACGCACAAGAGCTGCCACCTCCGTCATACGAGTTCAATGGCGGCTTCGGTGGGCAAGATGTCTAACCTTTAATGTCTGAAACTATGGCTCAATATCTACAATGCCTAATCGCAGAACTTGCCAAGTATGGCCGTCAGCCTACCGGCAACAAAGACTGGGACGCTGCCGTCCTTTCCGTTCTTCGCAAGAACGAACGCGAGAAGGATGCACCGTGGCTCACCCTGCACCAATGCGCACTCAACCTACGGCGAGAGAGCGAAAAGGCGAGAGCACAGGCGTACAACCTTGCCGACCCTAACGTATATAGTGCACATTCCAGCTTCCTTGTCTATATCGCCAACTCTGTTGTGCTGGCTCCTCAACGCCGCAAGTTCATCGTTGACGACGACAACAAGCAGGTGCTGCGCTTCCTCTTGCTCTACTTCAACAACTGCCCTCTGGCTGAAGAAGTATTCCCCGAACGTGGCTACAAGCTACACAAGAACCTCCTTATACAGGGCGGCGTAGGTGTTGGCAAAACGCTCCTCATGCAGATATTCAGCGAGTATCTACGGCGCACTAAGAACCCTCGCTTCTTTCACAACGTGTCGGTCACACAGATGGTCAACTACTACACCATCCACAACAACCTCGACCGCTTCACTTACTTTGAGGAGGAAAGCAAGGGCTTCCAGTGCAAACCCGAAAATGTGTGCCTCAACGACATCGGCATACAGGACCGCACGTTCTTCGGCATGGACACCGGGTTGCTCACTGATGAGTTCCTTCACGCTCGCAACGAGATTTGGACGCAGTTCGGCAAGTTCGCCCACCTGACTACAAACCTTGACAACAAGGAGCTTGAAAAGCGGTTCAAGCGCAATGACGGCTACGGCCGACTTGTGGATCGCTTCAAAACATACAATGTAATTCCTTTAACCGGAAAAAGTAGAAGATAAATTATGGAAATTTACGATTTTGAAATCAGAAGATGGACTAAAGAGTTCGCCAACATAAGAAAAGTCATTCAAACATCTGCGAATTTTGTACGCTGGTACACACCTACCAAAAGGATATTGAACCTCCTACCACCTGTACGGGATGGCTATTTTCTGTGTACGTTTATTCTTAAGTTTGAGCATCGTGAAAAACCAACGTTTTTCCTCGGATATTACAAAATGAGCGGATGCTACGATGCTCTTGACTTCAGTCATAAGGGCTTCTGTTGTCAACGCGAAGACGACAAAGGTGATGAAGACGTGGAAAAGATATTCCTGCAATTGGCAAAATCGACAAAAGAAGCACACTATATAAAAGCAAGTCGAAAACTCGCAAAAGTATTCATCGACAATGTATATAGTACAGTAACCAAACGTTTAATCTCTCTCCCTCTTCCCAAATAGACATAAAGTTACAAATAATAAAGATATGAAGAAAAAAGTATTGAAGCTAACCCTCAAAAAAATATGGTACGACCTAATCCTGCTTGGTGTCAAGCAAGAAGAATACCGCGAAATCAAGGAGTATTGGTTAAAGCGGCTGTTCGATGTTCAAAGTCCAATGATAGCAAAGTTCGTCTTTGGCGACGTTGGATTGACACCAAAAGATTTCACGCATGTCCAATTTCGTCTCGGCTATAAAAAGAACGCTCCAACCATGGAGTTCCAGATAACCGATATTGACATAAACAGAGGAGACAATAGAATGGGAGCACCCATAGATCAAGACGTAATTATAATCAAGTTCAAATAACAAGCAGTATGAACGACGACATCATCATTATAGAACGTTTCTCCAAGAAACGATATGAGACATACAAGGCTAAAGGCATACCATTCCATGTAGTTAACGGTAAAGGCCGTCTTTGTGAAGTCAAGGCCTTCGACTGCGGAGAAAAGAAAGACCAAGCATTCGTAGAAGCCACCTTTGAATGGAACGGTGAGAACCGTATCAATTCTTACTATGCCAATCAAAAGAACGGCTGCACTCAATACCGCGAGCAGGACGGAAAACTGTTCATCCTTCGTGGTCCATGGTTCAATCATAACGACCTTGTAGTACAAACAAGAGACGGAATTGCAGGACGAGAAATCTTCTTCTGGCATGGAATAAGACCAAAGGACAACATGTTCCTTGTCAATTGGGGAGCTTATTCGCCTTATGATGATTTGCACGACTCCGATTTTTCCCAGTGCACATTAGGCTGCGATTTAAGAAACACTCATCCGAGTGACCAAGTACGCAATTATCACTTCCGCCTCGCAACAGATAAGGATATTGCCGACTATCGCAATGCGCTTCGCGACCATCGTATCACATGGGAAGACAGCGGACGCTTCTATCACTATCCTCATGTAGGCGACCACTACTACGAGATTTTCTTCAACCATGGAGTAGCCGACTTCCGAGAGTGTGTTTTGGAGAGTGAAGACTCACGCCCAGAAATATCACGCCTCATAATGGAATGCGACCTGACTGTACATCTTGAACTAAGAGAGAAACGTGTTAGACAACGCGTAGATGAAATTAACAAAGCCCTTGGGCTTAAAAAATAACAAAACAATATGAAAAGAAGAATTGCACGAAAAATCGACAACTACAAGGTAATGCCTCAACGCCTTACCAACAAGGCCATGTACCTCTACCTTCGCATCCGCGAACACTGGAGTCTGTCAATAAGAGGCAAGAACTACAGCACATGCTACGTCATGGACGACTGGGGACGTGTCCTCATCTACTCACGCTCCTATCCCGGAGGGCGCGTCGAACACGGACACGGCTACGATGCATGGCACGATGAATTCGGCAGGCTGTATCCAATCCGTAACCCTAAACGCAAAAGAAAGGCAAGACGATGATAGCAGCTATATGGACAATAGCCCTACTCGTCGCTTTCTTTCTCCTGCTCGCTTGGCAATTAGGCAAAGACAAAGGAAAAGAGCAGGGCTACTTCGATGGTTACAAGAAAGGATTTAGCGACGCTAAGTTCTTATCAAAGATGGAACACGAAAGGCTGCATCAATTAGAAACGATGATCAACAAAAACACTTTCATCAAATGTGGAGTGTGTTTGAAACGTCATGGTAAACATAAAACAACAAAACAATGATGGAACAGTTAAATAACATAACTCTGCACTTTGGAGACTGCATGAACATGTTGAAGAACATGCCAGATAAGTCTTTCGACCTTGCAATTGTTGACCCACCATATTTTTCAGGACCCGAACGCCGTCAGTTCTATGGTTGTAAGGTAAGCAAAATTGGAGTGAAGAGATTGTACGAGAAAAGTGAGACATGGGAAGTTCCAACCGCAGAATACTTTGATGAACTGCAAAGGGTGTCAAAATATTACATTGTATGGGGATGCAACTACTTCAACTATATTTTTGCACCGGGCAGGATTGTATGGGATAAGTGTAACGGCTCATCATCATTTTCTGATTGCGAGATTGCAGCTACAAATCTATTCACAAGCGTTAGACTATTCCCTTTTATGTGGAATGGTATGATGCAAGGGAAAAGTGTGAATGAAGGACGTATTATGCAGGGAAATAAGAAACTGAATGAAAAGAGAATACACCCAACTCAGAAACCTGTAGCTCTTTATACATGGCTACTTACGAAATTTGCAAAAGAAAAATGGCGTATTCTTGACACACATCTTGGTAGCGGAAGCATTGCCATTGCTTGTGAAAATTTTGGTTGTTCTCTATTGGGAATAGAAAAAGATGAACACTATTACCATGCGGCCAGAGAACGTATAATACACTATCAACATCAGCAACATGCGCCATCCAAAACGCAGGGCTAACATGCTCTACAAGCTACGTAGGAGAGGTATTCACTGCAACACCAAGGAGCGGTGCATATACCTCCCCTACAATGAGGATCCAAAGCACGACCCACAAATACCGAGGTTGTGCCGGGAGTTTCACTTCTACGTTCAACTCATCATCACATGATGGGTTGAACGTCCCTCTAAACTTAAAACCATCTTTCATCAACAACCCTATATCTTTGCATTATGATTAAACTCTTGGAACGAACACGCCGCCCCGACATAACATTCTCCCGTAATGGCCGCATTTCCATTACGGCAAGAGTCGTGCGGTTACTCTCGCTCCAGCCGGGCGACAGTATTAACGTAGCCTTCCACCTTGGCGAGTGCTACCTGCTTGCAGTCCGGCACCAAAATGCAATAGGACGGCATGTCGCACAGTGTCACCCAACAAAGAAAGGTTCCAAGAACTACTGTGCATCTTCCGTCCTCCTCGCACGACTCATGCTCGACAACTGCGGCATAAAAGAGCAGCGTGCCTCATTCATGATAGGCCAAGCAGAGAAACGCGACGGCGAAACAGTTTTACCAATAATATTTAAGCATCCGTTATGAACCAAGAAATAAAATATAGTGGCTTCTCCGCTGTGCCGTCCGACTATGAATGTTCCGACGGTTCTCTTGCCGTGTCCATCAACCTGCTGCCAGAAGACGGTGCCTTGAAGCCTATCCTCGCGCCATCAGAAGTTATGCAGCTTCAAGATGGTGAGGTCGTCAAGTTTATACACAAGACTTCCTCTTTCACTCACTACATCGTATATTCTGAGAAGAGTGGGAAAATAGCATCAATAGACAAGGACACAACAGAACGCGTAGAGGTAGGCTCACTATATAGTGTTTCTCATTTCAATGCTGTAGGTAATACATTGCTCGTCTTTACGTCTGGCAGCTTCTACTATTACTTGTGGAAGTCTGGCAAATACGTCAAACTGGGCGACCATATCCCGGATGTTGAAGTATCGTTCGGTCTTGTCGGCCATCCTCGTTTGTTCAGTCTTTCCGATGATAGCAAGAGTACGTTCACCATTTACTTTGATGGTATTTCCAAGGGAGCACTCTACAACGAGTTCACAGAGAACAACAAGACTCGTATCACCGAACAGATAATGGCGAAGGTCAACAAGTTCGTTGCTCAGGAGACTGTCAACAAAGGACGGTTCTGCTTTCCGTTCTTTGTCCGCTATGCCTTGCGTCTATACGACGGTTCACTTGTTTATCATTCCGCACCCATTCTAATGAACCCATCTACTAAGGCTGCTCCCATTGTATGGTGGAACAGGGCAAAGGGAAAGAACAGTTATACAGAGGCTGTCTGTGACATCATGCTTATGGCTGCATCACTCGACTATAAGGTTGTACGGAATGACGACTCTTACGACCTTAATGACTGGTCCGACATTATCAAGAGTATTGATGTGTTCATATCCAAGCCTATATACACATACGACCAAGAAGGAAAGATTTCTTCCATGTCAGATGTTGACAACTACAATACAAAGTTTATTGGCCGTCTGTATGCCGATAATAAGGACACCGTAACATCGACAAAGGCAGAAGACAAAATACTCGGGCAGTTCTCTTCCAAGGAATTTCTTGACTACTACTGTGAGTGGGAGTATTCTAAGATCTACGCTATGTACTATTCGTCTGACCGCTCTTATCCATCTACGGCTTTCCACATGCCGGAGTTCACAGAAGGAAAGGTGTCAGAGTCTATCAAGAACACTTCAACGTTTTACAAGTTGTGTTCACTTGAAATTGCAGATGCCATTGCCGACAACAAGCGAAAGGACATTATCGTTGATGATGAATATCTACAGTCTCTTGTTACGCGCGAGGTTATGACCGACGACTATCTGACGCATGACCAGCTGCATGCTGATTACTCATTCGTCTATAATAGTCGCCTCAACTTGTCAGGACTCAAGCGCAAGCCATTCACCGGCTATCTGGCCCAGTCTATGTTCGCATATTGCAACGGACGTTACAACTGGCAACCCAACGGTTCCACACTAAACATATCAATGGCGGCATTTTCTACTGATGATTATTCCATTATGGTTTACATCAAAGAAAACGGACAGGAATATGCTGTGGCTTCAGATGAACGTTTTTATGGAATGGGTATGCAGTTCTTCTGTAGCTCTGAAATGGTATCTACCAGCGGTTCAACGCAAACGACGAAAAAGAGCAAACATTCGTGGGGGTGCTATGTTTTCTACCCAAACCCGAATGCCTACAAAATGGTTATCTATAATTTCAGTGCTGCATGTTATGCCATCGACCTCAAACAGCATGAGTTTCTGAATGGTGCCTTTGCTGTCCTCGACTACGAGCTGGTACGTGAAAAGAACTTCACTTCGCTGCCGTCTGTCTATCCGTCACACGAAGACAACAGTTTCCCAATAGAGATTGCCAACAAAATCTACACCTCCGAAGTAAACAACCCCTTCTACTTCCCTGTACTTGGCATCAACACCGTGGGCACGGGAGAGATTAAGGGTATCTGTTCTGCAGCAAAGGCTCTCTCTGAAGGACAGTTCGGCCAGTTCCCTCTCTATGCCTTCACCTCTGAGGGTGTATGGGCGTTAGAGGTTTCGTCCACCGGCACCTATTCTGCAAAGCAGCCCATCACGCGCGACGTGTGCACAAATCCCGACGGCATCACACAGCTCGACTCCGCTGTTCTCTTCCCAACCGACCGTGGCATAATGCTGATCAGCGGCTCGCAGACGCAGTGCATATCCGAAGCCATCAACTCCGAATATCCGTTCGATGCGCTCCGGCTTCCCGGGTTCGACAAGCTGCACACCATGCTCGGACATGAACCTGCAACAGACAAGTGCTTGCCTACGCTGTCGTTCACCAAGTTCTTGAAGCAGTGCCGGATGCTATACGACTATGTTCATCAGCGCGTCATTGTCTATGCGCCCGGTATCACATACGCCTATGTCTTCTCGCTGAAGACAAATCAATGGGGAATGATGTTCTCCAACATTGCCTCACATCTCAATTCATATCCGGATGCACTGGCCATGGACACAAAAAATGCTGTGCTCAACTTCTCGGTACCAGTAACAGATACCGTCAAATGCCTATATGTCACACGTCCTCTCAAACTTGAAGCGGCAAACGTATTGAAGACTGTCGCCAGTGTCATACAGCGTGGACTGTTCCGCAAAGGAAACGTATCTACGGCTCTCTACGGTTCGCGCGACTTGCAGAACTGGCACCTTGTATGGTCTTCCAAAGACCATTATCTGCAAGGCTTCCGTGGCTCTCCTTACAAGTATTTCCGAATTGCCGGTGTAGCCACACTCTCACCAGATGAGAACATCTACGGTGCGTCAGTCGAGTTCACACCTCGACAAACTAACAAGCCGAGATAAAGAAGATATTATTAGGTTTAGTTATTTATTAAGGTTAGATTGTTTTAGGTAACTATGAAAAGAGCCGGGATGCGTGATGCACCTCGGCTCTTGTCTTTATTATCCTAACCAATGTTGCCTGATACGCTTCCGTTCCATTCTCGAATGGATGGACGTACGTATTTCTTGTTCTGCCTCAGCGGCCTTGGCAAGCCACGTCTCTGACTTCGACGGATTGGTTATGCTTAGCCAGTCGGCCACGCCTCGGCACACAAGGTATTCGTGTATCAGCCTTTCCACATAGGTCAGCGTGGTTTGCGAAATAGTGTTGGGTACACTCATGTTTATATGATATTGCTCCCTCTCCTTTAGCTTGTCGTCAAACTCTGTCTTGACGATTTCTTTCTTCGACCAAGGGTAAAGCATTTCTCGGCACATGGAGATACCCAAATCCAGCACTCTTGTCACCCGGTCTACATTGCCCTCCTCGCCAACGTCAGCCACCATGTGCTTGGCGTGCTCGGTTTCTGGGGCCATTACATGGCTCTCCACATAGGCATTGTTCTTGATGTCATAGAGCAGCTGTTCTCGCTCGAAGGTGAGCGTCACCTTTAGCTTCGCTCCCTCATTCTCTATGCAGCAGCTCATATGCGTTCCTCCTTAGTCTGTGGGACACTTCGGGCGGCTACGCTTGCTCACTGCCTGTTGGATGCTCAGCAGACTTCTCTGCGCAAGGGCGATGTACTGTTCTGCGTCTGCCTTGTTTGTCACCATGTACCACTCGGCGATGGCAGAGTTCTTCAGGTAGTCGTGGATGGCCTCGCCCACACCGGTGGTTGCAGCCTCGTTGAAGTTGCTCGGCATTGTGAGGTTAAGCGTCAGGTCTGTGCTGCCGTCATAGTGGCTGTTGTCTGTGGTCGTGCCGTCCTCGTTGAGGTAGTCTGACAATTCTGTCTTCACCTCGGCAAAGCCTTTCTTGATAGAGCGAAGTATCTTCTCGCGGTTTTCTTCGTCCTCAGAGGCAAACATGCTTGCCACCTCCTTGTGGTTTTCCTTGTTCTGGATCGTACGGCCACGCAAGAAGGTCTCGTTCATGATGTCGAAGAGAAGCCACGAAATTTTGATGGTTGCCGTCACGCTCTTCTTGGCACCTAATGTCTTTTCTTGTCCTTCCATGTCAATAAAATATTATTTGTTAGTCACTCGGACGGGTCGGTCTCTTGCGGCTGTATAGCAGACGTTCCGCACCGTCCATCATTTCTCCGGCTTGGTTGAAGTAGTCAGCGGCTTCGCCCTTGTTGGCCAGCTTGAACCACTGGGCGATGATTGAAGCAATGAAGAAGTTGCGAAGGGCCGACTGTACATTGTCCTTCAGTCCCTTGTCAAACGACTTGCTAACCTCAAGCACGGCTTCGTAGCCTGTTCTCGTCACTTGCGACGGAATAACGATGCTCTGTGCCTCCACTTCTTTAGGCTGTAGAGTTATCGTTACAGGTATCTGCTTCGTAGCTCCGCTCACGATCATCTCTTTCAGCCTCTCATTGGTAGCAAGCACCGACTCCTCCCAAAACCTGCCGAGGTCTGAAAGGTCGCTGTCCGTGGCGAGGATGCGGTCTCGCGCTCCCTCGTCGCCGTCTATCAGCTTCGCTCCTGTGTAGTCGGTAGCCTTGGCTACCTCTTCATACACGTCGTCCTTGAATATCTGTACGGTGATTGTCTCCATGTCAGAATGAGATTAGTGAATACGTTAGTCCGATGCCTATATATGGCTGCATACCTTGTTTGCCGAAGCCGTAACCTGCCGTCACACCGATATGCCAATTCTTAGGAGGCTGCTTAATCTTGCGCGTTACATACTCATGCTTGGGATATACATAGATGCTGTCAAGCTGCACGTCATATCCGCTCACCCATGCCGTGTAGTCACTGCTTTTATACATCTTTTGGATGATGGGGATAGTAACCTCCGCACTGTCACGCACATCTGCCGCATCGTTTTGTGTACAGCTTTCTGCCGGTTGTGTGTCCGCACGGATAGATGGCTGCGCCTTGTCACTCTTGGGCAGGGTCACGGTCTTGTATGTCAACACCAAACTGTCCTTGGGTACCGGCATGTAGTAAGGTATGGTGTCAATCACAGTGTCACGCACCACGTCTGCAGGTTCGTGACCTTTGCCGTAGCCTCCGCAATGCACGATGCCAACCAGACAAACAATGCCAACAATCACACCTAACATTGCCCACAAAAAGCCTAAAATCTTCTTATCCATAATAGTCTTTGATAAATTCAACAATAGCGTTCACATGCACAGCTGTCACCTTCTCCTTGCCTTCCTCGCTCAACAGCAGGTCAACGTCCTCCTTGTTGTCTTGAAAAAGGTTCTCCGTCAACACTGCAGGGCAGTTCGTGTCTCTACAGATTGCAAGGTTCTGGGCGATATACTTGGCATAGGGCACACAACGGTTGCCTTTCAGTCCTTGAAGTATAGCTTCGTTCCAAAGATACTGCGCCAAGGCCTTGCTCTTTGCGGATGCGTTCATGCCCACATGGGCAGAAAAGCCTCGCGCCTCATGCCATTTGCCGTCGCCTCCTGCTGCATTGTTGTGGATCGAGACAAGCAGCACGTTCTTGGTGCCTACATTCTTGCAGATGTCGTTCACACGCTTGCAGCGTACTGATAGAGCAACGTCCTGCTCCTCCTCCACAACACGCTCTGCATTGTAGCCCATGCTGCGAAGCTCGTTCACAACTCGCGTTGCAATTTCTCTTGCATACGCATATTCACGCAACCTTTTGTCCGGGCTGCATTTGCCGGGGGTGTTCACCCCATGCCCATTGTCGATTAGAATTTTAATCATAATATATAATTTGCTTAGAAAGTTGTAGAAATCTGTATATAATTTTACGCAAAAGTTGTATTTATGCGTTCAACCTTTGGTAAAAGTCTGTCTTGATATTATCATACGCAAGTTTAATGTTAGTATAAGCACGAGCATTGTTTGCGCCATCTTCATTATAAATCTCACCTTCAACAATCTTCGCCACGTCCTCCACCCATTCCGAACTGCAAAACTCTGAAATGGATTTACCTCGATATGTGAAAGAGTCGAAGCGCGAGTTGCGGTCGTTGTGTATAACGAGCAACGACTTGCGTATCTTCGCTGCTGTCGCTTCGTGGTCTATGATGTGGTTCTCTTCTCTTACACGCTTGATAAGTCGGCACACCTGCTCAATGCTGAGGTCGAAAGCAAAACCTGTTAGGTTGCGGATGCGTAACAATGTCTCAGGGCGAAGACCCTCTGATATGTCTTGCAGCATGTCGTTCTGCTTACGTGTCTCTTCGGCAAGGTTGTGCATACTGTCCTTCTGGTCTTGCATCATCTGTTCGATGATGCTCTTGAACCAACGGAAGAGGGCCACCATCATAGCTGCGGAAAGGAGAAGGAATAAGGCTGCTGTTATTGCCATCATGCCATAGTCGCTAATACCTTTAGCCACCTGCGTAATTTGACTTACATCGTTCATTTCCCTGTCAGTGTTACTCTTATCAAGCGTCCTACAACTACTCCGGCCATCGTACAACCGAAGTCAATCCAATCCCATTTGCCGCCATACAACTTGTCTTTAAGTTCCAAGGCTCCAGCTACACCAGCTCCGGCATACAGCGCACAGTAGGTATCATCAGCTCCCAAGCCGATGAGAACGCCGCCTACGATATGTCTGCCGCGGTTACTGGATTTTAACCATGTAATAATCTTTTTCATTGCCATTATGATTTTATGTTCTTGGCAAATTTAGCGACTTAACCGGTGAACGTCGTTTTAACTATTGTAGCACAAAAAAAGAGGAGCAAGATTTCTCCTGTTCCTCTTATTGATAATGTTGTGATTACATGTCAAACACGTCCCAATCTACATTGTCCTTCTCATTCCATCCGTTCCTGATGGTTTCAAGAATGAAACATGCAGCGGCCTCGCTGAACTTCTTGAACTCGTCTCGCGTCTGGAAGGTATGATAGATTGGTGTAGCGTCGGCTTTCTCGTTGAGCTTCAACGTAAGTGGGAATGTAACACTTTCGTTGTTCTCAATAGAGGCAAAGTTACGCTGCTTCTCGTCTGTGAGCCAAACCTTGATGCCCTCATACTCAAACTGATTAACAATCTTGTCTTTGGTCTCTGCGTCTATCGTAGCCCAAACAAGTTTCTTTATCTCGTCAAGCGTGGGCTTGTGCGTGAACGTATGGCGGTATTCGTATGTACCGCTCTCTGTTTCATACAGACCGAAATAGAGCAGCCATTTATTCTTGCCTACTCGTTGCAGTCCGTCCTGACGTTTGGTTGTGCCGTATATCTTTTCCATTGTCGCTATGATTTTGTTGAGGCAAAGATATTGAATGCAGCCCAATTCACGCTTTTATCTTTAGTGAGTCGCTTTATGTGAAGTTATACTTTCGCTTGCTGCCGTCAAACTGTTCGCACTTGATGACGGTCTCAAACGGAAAGCCATCCTCGATGTCGCTTATCTGGTCAAGGATGCCTTTCATCTCGTCCGAAGCGGTGAAGAACTTGCCCCATTCCTGTGTCGCAGGGTTCTTGAACGACACTAAGTAGCGGTCTTCGCCAAACTTCGTGTCCAGTGTCTCGTAGTCGTGAATTTCTACCGGGATGTTCACGATGTCTCCCAAGCGTGTAACCTTGCCCGGAAAACGCTTCTTGCCGTCTGCAGGGGTATAGGTCACGCCCATTTCTGAAAATTTCTTCATGTTTTTACCTGTTAATGTATAATATAAATGCTGGCAGTCTGCATGACATGCCATTCCTTTGAACGAGCCTATAATTTGTTGCCTTCGCTTTCTCGACTTTATATTGGCGAGTTTCCTCGCAGCGTTCACCTTTGTGCGCTTGCGTATTCGTGAGTGGTCACCATAATCAATATAACCCAGTGCATCCATTCCTGCGCTCACTGGAGCAACCTTCTCGCTCGGCTTGATTATCAGATTGTAGGGTTTACTTAGCCTGTGCAGTGTATCCCTGTGTTTCCACAACTCTTTTTTGTCGTCTCCAAGTATGTATATGTCGTCACAAAAGCGGTTGTAATTATCCTTTCCACACTCCTCTATCATGGCATGGTCAATGTCGTTGTGGTACAGGTTGCCGAAAAACTGCGAGGAGCGTAGTCCCTTGCTGATGCCTTCGTTGCCATCCGGGTGCAATACCTTAACGAAGTCTATTAGTATGGGGAGTAATATCGGGTCGGCTATATACTGCTTTATGATGTCAATCATCTTGTCGTGCAGTATGTGGTCATAATAACCTTTATAGTCGCTTTGATAATAATATATAAGGTCGGGGTTCTCGGCTCTCACTTCCTGCATCTTGTGGAATAGTCCGTGTGGGCCGCGTCCTTCTATCGAAGCTGCCGTGTTTTCTATTAGCAATGGCGAAAGGTGTTTCTCCACAATCTCCATGATGGCATTGCAGCCTATACGTTTCACAACAGGAGGTGCTTGAACCATTCTTCTCTTCGGACCATCGTCCACCTCAAACGAGGATAGACGCTCAACACGAAATGTGCCATTGCCAATCTGTTCTTTCAGCTCGGCAATGATTTCTTTCTTGCGCTTCATATAGCGCACCATGCGTGGAGTACACTCCACACCATCTATAACAACCTTCTCCCTCCATTTTATTCCGCTTCGCGTGTCGGCGTTATGAAGGTTCGACATGACACGCTTGAACGAGCGTTCCATGTTTTCGTCCGAAATGATTTCCGGGATGAGGTTATATAAAGGAAAACAGATAGAAGTTGGTGCTTCTACCTGTCCTAATAAGTCTTCCAATTGATTGACAGCCTTCCTGTCCTGTGGGGAGTTGACGCACTCCCCACATGTGGTTAATGTCGTGTTCCGGCTTTCCATATTTTTGTTATGCTTTTGCCGAGGCTCTAACCCCTCGGAGTGTGGTTGTGACAATCCCGTGCCACGTCAGAGGCCTCCGATTATTGTTAACCTTAGAATTTGAGCCGACCACCGTAGTTCGTGTTCGAGTTCGAAGAAGCGTTGTTCGCGTTCGCATAAGCGAGACCGCTGTTCGCATTCGAGTTGTTGCCAGACCGCAGAACACAGCGGCGCGTGGGATTTTCTGCCTGCCCTTAGCGATAGGGCAGTGCAAAATTAACATAAATAATTGAAAATACCTTCATTCTCAGTTGTAAAATTCGCTGCGCTACGCGCAGATAGTTACCTTTTTCTACACCGACCGCAAACGACGAGAGGGAGCAGCCGCTTGTGGCGGCTCTCCCTCTGACGCTTTTTTCGTGGCTTCGCTTGCCGCTTATCCGACTATGACGAATTTTCCGCGGAAGGCGAGCCGACCACCGTAGAACGCGTACGAGAACGAAGAAGCGTAGTTCGCGTACGCATAAGCGAGACCGCTGCTCGCAATCGAGTAGTAGCCAGACCGCAGAACACAGCGGCCTCTACTGCCAGGGAACCATACTCCTGCTGCATAGTGTGTAGTGTTTTTGCTGGTATCTGTCTGATGCACCTTGCTCGGCAAGATGTCACACTTGGCACCATGCACCACTCTCACAACGCAGTTACCTCCGCTGTTCACACTCTGCACAGTTCGCTCCGTCTTCTTCACTGGGTCGTAGATGTGGAACACATAATCTACAGGATCATCGTTGGTCTCCACGCAACGGTTCTTGTAGAACGTCTCGTAGCTCTTCACATTTCCTGCAATGTAGTCCATCCATTCACTGTCACAGCCCACATAATGTTTGAGTCCCATGATGGAGTTCATAGAGTTACCTACATACGATGTGTCCGCCATGCCGATGTCGTCACGACTGTTCAGCGTACTGTCATGTGCGCCATTGCCAACTATGGACTGCTCATCGGTCGTTCCATGGGTCGCCCACCACAGGTTACTGATTTCCTTGTGCTGCTCATAGTCTTGGAGCTGGAAGCCCTCTCCGCGCATGTGCGCACTGTTCTGGAAATCCTTGTCAGTGTAGTGCATTGTCCCGGTCGGCATTTCGGTCGGGTTACCGTCCGTGTCGTATGCCCATTCTGACGAGGTCTGTGAAGTACCGTCACCTTTCTTCGAACGTACAGCACCTGATATGCTTCGAGGTCGTTTCAGACCATCAATAGTGATGGGGTATGTTCCCACAAGACTGTCGAACTCACCAACGGTGTGCTCAGTCCATTCTGGTTCTATTGCCTCTATATGCTCGCTGTCAACAGCAAGACACTTTATGTCGCCTATGTCACGATACGAAGTGAAGTATATCCACTTGGCACCGCTTGGCACATCGCAGAATACATAGTTACCGATTGAGAAGTCGAAGTAAGCGTGACTCACCATCATAATGAACTTGCCCACGATCTTGCCGTTTGCATCCGTAAAGACGGCACCAAGACGAGCGTGGTTAAGTCCCGGCCATCTTACCTGCTTCATGCCCTCAACGTCCATACGGTAGGCATTCGCATTGGCTGCTGTGGCAATGATATTATCGCCAACTGTCTCGCCAACTGTTGCCTCATCAGCATACACGCCTGTATTTTCTGCATAGAGCAGCTCAGAAAGCAATGCCTCCTTGCGGTTGTTTACAGTCGATAACGGCTCATTATCTGTAATGGAGTGAATGATATACTTTACTTGGTTCTTGTAGTCGTTCACACCCTTGTACCAATAATGAGGCAAGTGGTGGAAGATGTCAAAGCCTTCACCTGCGCTGTCGCCCACATCGAAGCTCTCACCACTGGCAAGAGTATTGAAGTCTGCATCGCTCAATTGCACACCCTCCATCTGTTTCAGCTTGGAGTTGTATGTACACTTGTAAGCATGGGTGTCCTGCAATATCTTCAGCGTATGGCCGCTTGCCACAAAGCTCTTATCGTAATCGGCTCCTGTCTGGTTCTCGGGGTTGCTGTACTTCTCGCAGAAGTCACCGCTCACCACATCGTCTATCTTTATGACAGAGAATTGCGAGTTTATAACTTCAAGGTTCGGGAAGTAACGCTTCAGCTCAGCAATCTCACTCTCCTCTGAAAGTAGGGTCAGGATCCATCTGCCTATCAGTCCGCTACACTGGCCGCTCTCGTCATAGTCTGCTCCGTTTGCGTCTATGCCTACGGCTCCATTGTTCTTGATGGCTCGCAGCAGCTCAACGCTTTCCGTAGCAGCAAGGCCGGCTATGCGTACACTCTTCAGCGCACTGGCCGTGGTTACCTCTCGCAACAACGTCATGGCATCTATCTTCGGGCTTCCGTCCAAAAACAGCTTCGTAACCTTAGTCATTCCGTCGATGGTCAGACCACCGGGGTAGGTCAGATTAGGAAGGTTCTTGAAGTACATAGTTGTCATAGTACCGGGAAGGTGCAGCGTATCAATAGGCGAACTCTCTGCAAGAGTAATTGTCTTCAACAGACTTCCTTCTGCCAATACCTTTCTGAGGCGAGGACACAGCGATGCGTTCACATCGGTGATCATCGTGTTCCTGATGTCTATCTCTTCCAAGAAAGGCATCTGTCCTAAGTTCAGCGTGCTCAGTATGTCGGTAGTATAGGCAGGAGTATATCCTTCACCGCCAATGACGAGCTTGCGCAGTAAGGTGCACTCGCTCAGCATCCAGTTTGAATTCTTAGGAGAACAACCGCTGATGTCAAGCTCGCTTATCTTGTCTGCACCGAAGATGTAGATGAGCTTACCGCCTTCTCCTGCTGCAACCTCTGTAAAGGTGTGGCTCTCGCCTTCCTTCAGATAGCAACTATACTTGGCTGATGAGGTGGAGTCCACGCCCATGGCGAAGTAACCGTCCTGCGCTGCCGTTATCTTCACCGTGATGGGTCCCATTACACGGTCTTGGAAGAAATGACGGAACAGATCACCGGTCTGGAAGTAGCCGTCTCTGTAAGCGAAACGCTTGCGCTGGAAGGCTGGCAGACTTTCCAGTCGCAGACCATGCAAGGCAGGATAGTGGTTGTCAGCAGCGGTAGCTGTTTCTATATACTTGCGCTCTCCGTCAAATGAGCTTACTACCTTTGGCCATTTCAAGATACGGTCTATCATCCAATAGCGGTAGCAGCCATCGGTAGAGAAGATTTCAAGGCCGGCCTTGGTCTTTGTAGCACGCATCTTTGCCGCCGTGTCATGAAGAGTCAGCGTCTCCGTACCTGCATCATTAAGCCATACGCCTTCGCCTCTATCAAACAAGGCATAGCTCTGTTGGAACATTACGCCGTCCCATCCTTGATACAGATGGCTCGCTGCTCCGTCCATATCCCAAGGGATGGTCAGGTAGCAGTCATTGTCTGCCTCGTCACATGAGTCACCGTCATACCAGTGGTTGAAGTAATAGCGCATGCTGCCGTCGGTCTCCAAGTAAACAGCAATCATCATGTTCTTGGCTCGCTGGTCCACGGTGGCTTTATAATCGCTCGCCACAACATAGCAATGAGTTGAATATGGCGAGAAATACTTGTGCATTTCCTGCTGCCATTTCTTCCTGCGGTTCTCCTTGGTGCCGGCAACGGTCTTACCGCCAAGGGTAATGGTTGTGCTTGCACCGGCACCGTTGAACACCTTCTCGCTGCCATCGGGGTTCTTGGCGGCGTTCTCCTCGGCATTGTCGGTCAAGTTCTGGTTACACTGCTGACAGAAGGCCAACTCTCTATACAGCTGGTACGGAACTTTCTTGCCCGACGCATACAGGGCGTTCAAGTCGTCGTCGTCAGGGTAGCGCATTTCGTAATAAGTGCTCCACACTGGAACGTCGCCATCGTCGGTGTGCAGCGTCTTCAGCATATCGTCCACACTGTTCACGCCCTGCTGCCAACAGAACTCTTGATATTGTCTGTACTCGTAACACTCCACAGGGTTCAGCACGCGGCCTTGCACGCTCCATTTCTTAGTGGCATTGTCATAAGTCATGGTGCCTGTGGTGTCCTTCCATGCTCCTCCTTTATACTGCACATACTTTCCGTCAGATGTCTTGTAGGCTGTTCCCCAGTCGTAGTTCTTAACATCGTCTGCCTGTACCTCGGAGAGTGTTTTGTCAAGCACATGACTGTCTTCCACGGCCACCTCACCTATCTCTGTCATGGTTCCGGTTCCATCGTTCTCGATGAAGCGTGTTTCCGGACCACAGAACTCACTCAGCATATACAGCGTGCCCGGTATCAATGAGCTTGTGTCTGAAAGAACACTGGCCTTGTAGGTCTCAATGGTGGTATCTCTCGGAGCTACCATTTCCTTGAAGTCGCCATAGTTCACGCAACCGTAATTATATCCCTTAACGTCCTCAAAACCGAAGAAGTGGGGATTACCCTTGTCGGCATTGAAGTTTGCCTTCGAGTGGAAGTAGGCGTTCTCAGGAAGTGTAGCGGCCTGTGTCCCCTTGTCTTGACCTATGCGGTAGTCGGTACGGAAGAGGGCACACGTCACACCGTCAATGCTCGTATGCAGTTCTTCGCTCTTGTCGGTGTTGTGTCGCTGTGCAGGGGTCATATAGTCACTGCCAAGGGCTATTTGCGTGTCGTTCATAAGCTCCATCATGGCACAGTTGTTGGCACCGGCAGAGTCCGAGTAGTCAACCTTGATGGTAATGTTCTGTATAGGCGTACTGCCTTCCTTCACGCGGATCTTCTTTTTCTTCGCAAGAGCTGCTGCGTCGTCATACTTGGCAAGAATAGTCTCATCACCATTGTACATCTCACTAATCTGCTCTCTTGTGTAGAGCATTCTAATCCTCTTCGCCTTCTTACCCTTGCCCTTCTTATTCTTGACACCGTAGGCAAGTGTCGAAGTTCCTTGGTTTGTCGTCGGGATGGCTTCAATAACGCAGTTTGCCCACGGACGGTCGGGGAAATAAATATACCAGTCCATCAAAACGGACGTTTTTTTGTCCCTCAAACCTTCGATGTAGTCAGGATAATATATCTCGCTGTCCGTTACCGCGCCACCGTCTTTGCTAAGGTTCTTGTCCGAAGTGCGCGTCATTGCCACAACCATGATACCGCGGTCTAACAACTTTTGCATATCGGGGCGTGGTTTCGTCGTGCCCTCAGCTGTAACATCGCTCATAACTTGGTTCTGCTCATACTCGGTCAGCATGGCAGTCGTGTCTGTGAGGTTCACAATGTAGTTGTTGAATGCTTGGATGAAGTCATAGTAGGTGTTCCAGCGTACCACCTCATACAAGTAGAGGTCGGCATCTGTACCGTCGAAGTGTATCATGTCCGCAATGTTGGGGAAGCCGCTGACTGTGCTGATGGGAACACAAGCTGCTGCATCGCCGTTCTGGAACACCTTGCACAGCATCACACCGCTATAGGGTGCTCTGGCTTGTGGCTCTATCACAATGTCTATGCGATATACGGTGTCGTCAAGGTAGGAGGTGGCGGCGGTTGTCTGAACGTCTTTCAAAGCCTCATCGCTATCACCTGCGGTGGTCACAATGAATTTCTCTCCAGTAAGCACAAAACCCAATCGCTCGCCCATACACCACATAATCTTTGCATTACGTTTGGCAATGTTCTTAACCTTGAATGTAAAGCTTAGTGCCATACCGTTGGTGGGTATGTCCTTGCTTGCCAATGGTGTGTCGCTACATGCTGCCGTCACATTCTCAGCCACACGTAGTGCCATTCTGCCGTCTGCTTTCTCCGTACCGAAGTTGTCGGCAACAAAACCGTTGCTCGACCAGTTACTGCCGTTTACCTTCACTTCCACAATGCTGCCGTCAGCACAGGTGGCCTTGATGCTCTTGTCGATGTCGTCGTTACTTCTGCCGGCAAAACTCAATTTGTAGTATGCGCCCTCGGTCTCGCTGATGGCAAGCATGCTGCCGTCAATGACAACTTTTAGTTGCTCCGCCAGACGTACCTCGCCACATGTTGCATCGAAGATCAATGTGTCGCCGTCGTTATAACCCACAATGCGTTTCTCTATCGTGTAGTAACTGCTGCGGTTCATAACCTTGTTGGCAATCGTTTCTGTCTCGTCAGTGGTCTCGTTCTTCACCTTCACCTCTACATTCGGGTTGGCGTTGTCTCGCTGATAACAGGCTATGTCAAAGCTGACGGTCTTGAAGAGTTTTGTCTTGCCGTCGCTGTCGTCATACCATCGTGCCACAATGATGGGCTTCGTGTAGTCGCTCACGCTCTCACGCTGCTCTATCACCATGACTGCGGTATGCAGCGTGTTACCTTGCAGTCCTGATGCTACATCCTGCCCTTGTATGCGCAGTGGATATGCGCCGTGGCCCATGCCTTGTGGGTCGATGGTCACGTTATGGGTGTAGGTGTCCTTAACCAATACACTCTCCAGCGTCTCCCAAACGCCGTTGCGGTATATCTCTATCTTCGTCTGGATACCCTTGTCTGAGGCATTGTTTGGGAAACGATACATAGGGATGCTTACCTTCTGACCGCCAACCTGCAATGTGGTGCTCTTCGTATAGCTCAGTGTCTGGCTGCTCTCTACGGTCACATCAACGGCAATCATTTCCACGTTTCTCGTGGCTGTCTTGCCGGTGGCATCGGTGGCTACGGCTTGCAGCTCTACGCTGCCAGCACTGGCCGCAATGGTGCTTAGGTCAAACTCGAAGGTGTACGACTTCAACGACGAACTGCTTGCTTGATTGGGCTTGAATGAGGCTACGGTGGTCTTGGTCGTGCGATTGATGAACACCACACTCTGTATCTTGTTGTCCTGCGACGAACCGTCGGATAGCTGGGTCACACTGCGGATAGCGGCTTTCAGTATGGCTGTGCCTCCTGCACGGACATAGAAGGGATCGTTCTCAAAGTTGATGGCAAGTGTAGTTCCACCGCCACCGCCGGTGCCGGTGCCAACGCTGAACTGGGCTTCCGAAAGGGTGTCGCCAGCTTTGTTTTTCAGCTTCAGTGATACGCTGCCTTCTTCCTCCGTTGCCTCAATTTCCGTAGGCACGACCTTATACGCTCCTCCTGTAGAGAAAGCGTCTTTGCCATTGTCTTCCATCGTGTCGCTCGCCACAAGTTTGCTGCCGCCGCCGAAGTCCTGCCAAAGCCCGGCCTCGTAGAAGTCCGCAATGGAGTCGCCCTGATACTGTTTGGTCTCTACCTTATTGGCTTCCGTCGTGTAACTTATCACCAAACCGCGCTTCTGATAGTTCACACTTGTTGTCTCTTGATAGGTTTTCAGAGCTGCAAGTGCGGTGCCAAGGGTGTAGAAGCCTGTAGGTAGAGGGGCTATGATGTCAATGTCTATCATCGACTCTGAACCCTGCACCATCGAACCGAAGTCTTTCCAGTTCTCTGTGTCGTACCAGTTATTATCATCCGTATTGGCTCCGATATACTGGTAAGTCTTCCAAGTGCCTTTCTTCAATGCGAAGGTTATCATCAGGCCTACTGCAGCCTTGCCATTTTCCTTCGCTGCGTGAACAGCTGAATTGGCCGTATCGTCGGTATCACACAACACATAGTAGTGTCCTCCCTGCTCCACCGTCGGGTTGTAAATGCTGGCAGAGCTGCCGCTGCCGCCAATCCTCTGCATCTTCTTGTCAACGATACGGAACAACTCGTCTGCACAACAATAGATATGGTCCGCACGTCCTACGCTGTCGGTGTTATACATTTCTTCCGGATAACCGTATGTCTCTGTACTAACACCTCCGAACTTACGGAAGCACCACTCTCCTTCGTAGTCCAAACTTGGAGCATACCACAAACCACGACCCGGTGCCTTGCCGGTACCGTCCCACACTCCGTCAAAGGGCAGAATGTTTATACCCTCAATGCGTATGTTCGCTGTCTGGAGTGTGCTATTTAGCTCTGCACCCTCGTCACCGGGATATGCAGTGCCGCTGGTATGGCCCAAAGCCAAGTCCGAACCTATTGCAACAAGCGTGCTGCCTCCCCAACGGTAGGTTTTGTTGGCTGTAACGTCTATGTAAATCTTGCCGCTGTGTGGCACACGGCCTTTCATAGTACCCTCACCGTAAAGGTCACCGTCTATCCAGTTGTTGTAGTAAGTGATGGTCGGGCGCAAGTCACCTTCCGTTTTCGATGGCTGCGTGTATTTCAGCACAAAAGCACCAGCGTCTCTGCTGAAAACAACGCTACAGTTCTCGTCCGTTGAGTACTTGTTTAACGACATCATCTGCGAAGTAATGTCATTGAAGCTGCCGTTGAACTCAAGCACATCGTCCACATAGTCGGGAAGATACTGCGAAGGTATCTGGTTCTGTTCGTCCAACGGCGCAAGTCCGTTGGGCTGTCCTTTGGTGTTCTTGAATGATGTGAGGTCTTTCTGCACACCGCTGATGCTGCTCGCAAGTTCAGTCTTGTTGTCGCTTACAGTCTTCTTCAGTGTGTTGATGTCGCTCTGAACTGTGCCCATCTTTGTGTTGAGGGTGTTGATGCTCTCGCCTTGCGTGGTCTGTGTAGAACGTAGGCTGCGCACGTCTTCCTTGTTCTGGTTAACGTCCACCTTCACGGTTTCGAGGTCGGCTGTCATTCCCTCCACGGCTTCCATGTACTCGGTGCTATCAACCGTAGGATTACCCTTCAGCAGCGGATTACCGTTGCTGTCAACTTGCGCTACCCATGTACCACCGTCAGCTACATAGAGCTGGCCAAGATGATCTGACGCTGCACTGCCTTCTACGGTCACCAACGCCCACCATCCTTCATGAGGATTAGGGTAAGCCTCGCGTAGCTGTGCCGCCGTTTTGAACAGGCCTTTGTTCGGGCCTTTTATGTTCTTGGCTTCAAGCCAGCCGTCAACGGTCAGATTGTGGCCGACCTTTGCCGAACCGCGTATGGTGGCCTTGCCGCCGATGTTAACGTCACGACTAACCGCAACGTCACCATCTATCTGTTTTGTTGGTATTGAACTCATTATTCAAAAATGCTTTTTGCCAAGGTGTTCATTGCGGCTGCTTGCTCGCTCGCACCATAGGCGGTTAATACTAATGCAGCCGTAGTATAGACCACGGCTGTGTAACAACGCTCGCTGATGTCTATGCCGTCCTCCTCGTCTATGCTCGGATAAGGAATGTATGAGGCACGTTTCACGTAGGCTTCTTCACTGTTGCAACTGTAGAACTCCAACACCTTGCCCTCGGCACGGTTCACTACGGCACACACCGGCTTCTGGACATTGCCACGAATACCCTTGTATCTTGACGATTGCAGGTCATACAATGGGTTGTCTGCTGATATGGCCATATAGCAGGTGCGTTCCCAGTCGCTCATGCGAAAGGCAACAAGACGCATGAAATCATCGGGCAGCAGAGTCCAACCGCTTCCGTTCTCCTCCCAGTAGATGGCATCACCAAATACGTGACCTTCTTCCAAGTAGTGAACGGGAGCGGACGACTCTACACGCCGAACGGCTTCCACTATCTTTGAGCGGATGATGTCATTCAACGATAAGGTGTCAATGTCCTCATCGCTGATGAGCTGCTCGCTTGTCTTGTTCTCGTCAATGGCAATGCGTACGTCACGCTCCACGACTTCGATTTTGTACACCATACCGTCGCTGTGATTACTCGGTTACAAAAGTGATTTTAACGCCATGGGTTTCACCTACAGCTATAATTTCTGCACGAGTTCTCATCGTACCACTCTTCACACCAAACGTCTTTGTAAGATAGTCCTTGGCTTCTTGGTTGGTACTGAACTCAACTTCAGTAAGAACACGTTCGTCCTCTATAGGCTCGATGCCTGTCTCTGGTGTAGGCGTTTCTACTTCCACAGTCGGCTTCACTGTTTCTGTCTTTATTTCTTCAGACAAATGCTCATTCACCTGTTCGTCACTGTCAGGAATAGACTTGTGGGTAGCAATTCGCATGTGAGTACCGGGCAGTACTTGACGCATTACGAGTCTGATAAAACCACTCTTGTATTCCTTTGAGTTCTCAATTACAAACTGTGTAATTGGGTCTTTGGTCACCATGTATGCAGGTTGCGAACCAGTTGGAGAAGACGTGCCACCAACGAACGATAAGTTCGCCTCAATGGTGCCGGCCTTAACTTTACCGTGCCATTCCGTGAGACCATATACTCCGTATGTTTTAATTTCCATGTTATATTTTTTATTAAAAATGGGGACGGATTGACTTAAAGCGCATCCACCCCCATAATTAGCGTTGACTAAAAAGTTACTCAGCTGAAATAGGGCCGTAGAAACGAACCCACTTCTTCTCGTTCTCGCCTATCGCATTGTACTTGAATGCGTCTCCTGCACTCACAGTAATAGTTGCTGTGCCAGACTTGATGTTCATGCCATAAGCGAACACGTAAATTACGCCATCTTCGAGATCAGCTTCGGTTGGAGCTGTGTCACTACTCCACAAGCGGAACTCGTCTGCTGCAGGAGCGGTGTCGTCATCATCATCGTCACCATCAACCCAGATGTGACAGTTGCCCTTCAAGCCAAGAGCGTCACTGACGAGAACACCATTGCGTGTAGCCTCTTCACCTTCAACGTCCTCAGTGTAGCTGCTCTCACCACGACGTACATAGTGAACCAAACGGTCTTCACCAACAATTAGACCGCTGTTCTCGTAGCCGCAATCATTGAACGTCGGCTCAATCTTAATCTGAAGCTCACCGAAGATGCAGGAAAGGCGTGTCACCTTCCAGCCAAGTCTCTCATTTGTGTAAGGCTCCATCTTGACCTCTGTATGCTTGCTCCAGTCAATGAGCTGCAAGCTCTGACCAAGATTGTTACCAACGAGGAAGAGACCGGACTTAGGCTTGTCTGCACCACCGTAGTATAGCTTGATGAGAGACATTACATCCTCAAATGTCCACTTGCCACGATGCTTCACCTCACGCTTCACCTGCCAACGAACACCATTGGTTGTATAGTCCCACTGGTCGTCACCCATGCTTGAACGTACAAGCATCTTGTTCTGCTGAGAAATGAGAAGCGTACGGTTGCCGGCAGCCTTGAACTCTCGCAACTGAGCCTCTGCCTTGACAGCCTCATCGTAAGGTATCTCCATGTTCTGGTCGGCAAGATACTTTGATACGATGCTTGTCATACCTCGCTTCTGCAAGTACAAGTCGTCTGGAGAAGGAATGACAGTATTGGGGTCAACCCACTTCTGAGTCTCATACATGGCATTAGCCATACGTACTAACTTCGTACCTGCTGTTATGATATTGGTATTGCTTGCTGTTGGAGAGGTTGCTGTTGGAAGACTGCCATACTGGTCTGTCGCAGCCTGCTTAACACCGTTGGTTGCTATACAGGTGATTGTGTCGTCGTTGTTCACGCTCTTTACAAAGAGCTGGAGGGGACGACGGCTCTTGACATTGGTACCACCGATAAAGTCGTAGCCTTTGACTCCCTTGACCATAAGAGTGTCGTATGCTCGAACTTTCTTCTGGTCGGCATTTACCAACGTGATAGTATTGCCATTAACAGATGCAACCGTAACGATTGGTGTGCCTTGGTCAATTGCATAGTGTTTCACTTCCATGCTATGAACGTTCACGGACTTTGCCATCAGCATAAGCTGCATCAAAGAGTTCTGATCACGTTCAAACATGAAAATTCGTTTGTCAACTTCGGGCATTACAAGTTCGCCCATACCTCCTGATGCGTTCTCTACTCCACTGACGGTAGTAGGCGCACCACCTAACTGTGTCTGAAGACCAGCGGAACCAGCACTTGGAGTAAGTTCAGGACTATCTGGCGTGTTTGCACTGCCAGAGTTCTGTTGCTGGGTTGTTGTTACTTCTACGCTCATTTTAATTTTTTTTATTTGTTATTGTTATGTTTCGTTTTTGCCGGTACCTTGACAATGCTTTTCTTCACAAAGCCTTCGTTATGTATAGCTTTGCTTGCTTCCATTAACGCACTTACAGTGGTACAGGCACCACCGATATGTGTTCGCAATCCTGCACTTCCTTGTGAGGGTTCACGTGGCTTTGTATTTGGAAATTCTACACTAATGCTCATGACGTATTATTTTGCAGCATTTGCAAAGTCAAAGATGTCCATGTTTCTCTTGTTCTTGGGCGCACCGCCATTCTTGCCGTTCAGTGGTGATGTGCCGTCGCCTTTGTCTCGCTTGCGCAAGCCTTCCACAATCTTGTCATTGCGTCCGGCAACACGTCCCTCTTCACTTGCTGAGGCTACATCACTGTCATGGTTGATGGCATTCACGAACATTGCAAGAGTCTCTTTCGAGAACTTGCCCATTACACCGTCACGAACCACGGTCAAAACGGCATCAACTACAGCGTCAATCTGTTCGTCGCTCATGCCACGCTCTTCTTGGAACTGACGAAGGGTTTCAAGACTTGCGTCCATGTTCTTCTCATATTCCTCGTCAAGCTGTCTTGACTTGGCTACACGCTCCACATAGTCCTTGTTGGCCTCGGCTATCTTCTCCTGCATTTCAGGATCGTCAAGTACGTCCTGTATTTCTATGCCGAAGTTTTTTACAAGCCCGACGTAGGGGTCGTTACCATTGTGCATATCAGCAAGGAACTGTGCACTTCTCGGGTCAGCGGCAAACATGTCGGACATGGCCTTTTCCCTGTCCTTGTAGCCGCTAAGATCCTGCTCGTATTGGTCGTAATCGTCGTAAATCTGACCGTAAATCTCCTCATCATCCTCGAACTTCTTGTCGGGATATTTCTTTCGCAGCCGTTCCAACTGTTGGTCGCGTCTGCTCTTAACTCCGTTGTTATCAGCCATTATCTTCAAAATCTTTAGAATGTGTCATATTCATTTGCAAAAATACCTATATAAGATGTGGACTGACTTTTAACTTTTGTGACCTCGTTTCTGTAACTTTGAGGAAACAATCGAGCACTTTTATGAAATACTTTGGCAGCATTCTTGAATTTACACGCGAACGTAATAACGACCTCATGAGGGCATATCGGGAGAAACTCGCAGAGGCATCCATCATCGTGATGCCGGTCATCTTCGAACTTGTCGCTCAGTCTCCGGCTTCTCGCTTTTGGGTGAGCGAGGAGAGGGCTGCTATTGTCATTTCAGCAATGGCAGCTGGAAAACCGATGCCAAGGATGAGGAGCAACAAGCGTGAAATGTTTGAGGAGATTTACCGAAGGTTCGTTATACTACGTGAGAAACAGCCCGACAAATCGGTGTACGAACTTGTGACGAAAATAGTAAATCAACCTGCACCGAAATTCTATCTCACGCCTCGTACAGTGGGCGAATTTATTTACCGAATAAAGAATGGATGGTATGACAACCAATATGATAGATACAGAGATTGCACGCTTACTCGCTGAAAACGACCGGCGAAATGAGGTGATGTTCGCTCACTTCGACCCGGTCACGGGTGAAGGGTCCATAGGGGAACGTGTGCGAGTGTGTATCTCTGACTTTGCCATACCCGTCCAATGGCTCCCTGTAGAGATGATGAAAATACAAATGGTTAAGAAACTTGTCAAGGCTGGGTCTATCGACAAGTTTCTTTCGTCTGTTCTCCATGTTGAGCCAAACGATGATGATTACATCAAGGTCTCGCGTAAGTTCATACGACTACGCTTCAAACACGACTTCCCTTTCTGGGCGGCTACGCTCGTCTATATCCACAACAAGAAGGCTGGTAAGGACGTGTTGTTCCGGCTTTACTATCCGCAGCGTATTTTGGTGTCTCGTTTTGAGGCGAAGAGAAAAGCTCGTCTCCCTATACGACTAATATTGTTGAAGGCTCGACAGTGGGGTGGTTCTACTACAACACAGCTCTACATGGCATGGCTTCAGTTCAACCATCGAAAGGGACTAAATTCACTTATCATTGCACATCAAGGAGCCGCTTCTGACGAAATCAAGGATATGTTCGACCTCATGATTGACAGATACCCGGTAGAGTTCCTGCACAAACTGGGTGAGGCATATTCCGAGAACGAGCCAAAGTTGGTTGGTGTAGGTAAGTCTGGCTCCACTCATCGCGTACCACAACGCAATTGCAAGATTAAGGTTGGCACTGCTGAGCGTCCTAATGGATGCCGTGGCGGTGCCTATTCTCTTGTGCATTTGTCAGAGGTCGGTTTGTGGCAAAAGACAGAAGGTAAGTCACCGCAGGACATCGTGCGTTCGGCATGTTCGGGTATTCTTTTGGAACCATTCACGATGATCGTAATGGAGAGTACACCGAATGGAACAGGAAACTTCTTCCACACAGAATATACGGCTGCTGCAGATCCTACAATCAAATCACAATATGAAGCTCTTTTTATATCGTGGTTTCAGATTGAGCAGTATTCCAAGCAGTTCGCTTCTGCTGACGAAATGCGTGAATTTGCACAATGGCTGTATGAGAATAGAGAGAATGCCTATGTGCCGTCAAATCGTGAGGAGTCCGGACGCTACCTTTGGTCGTTATGGGAGAAAGGGGCTACACTGGAGGCTATCAACTGGTACATAGAGGAGCGTGCAGGTAAGGACGACTTTGCTGTAATGGCTTCCGAGTTCCCTTCTGATGATGTGGAGGCTTTCGTTCATTCTGGTTCTATGGTGTTCGACAAATACCGTGTCAAGAAGTTCGAGCGGTTCTGCAAGCAGCCTCAGTATATCGGTGAGGTATATGCTGATGGAGACGAAGGAGAGGATGCACTTTCCAATCTCCGTTTCCGTGCAGACAGGCAAGGATTGCTTTCTATATGGGCAATGCCGGAAACATTCGAAGGCTACGAAGTTGTCAACCGTTATCTTACCGTTGTCGATGTGGGTGGACGTTCCAATAAAGCTGACTGGTCTGTTATCGTGGTATTCGACAGGCTTAGTATGATTGATGGTAGCGAGCCGCCGTCTGTGGTGGCTCAGTGGTACGGACATTGCGACATAGACCAACTCGCTTGGCGTGCAGCACAGATAGCGGCGTTCTACGACAATTCTCTTCTGGTCATTGAGTCTAACACGTTGGAGACTCACGACAAGGAGCGTCAGGTGGAAGGTGGCGACCAGTCGCAATATATACTCAATCAGATTTCAGACATATACCCGAACTTGTATGCACGCAAGCAGTCGGAGGATGAAATAAGGGAGGGCGCACCGCGTAAATATGGCTTCCATACCAATGTGTCAACAAAGCCGATGATTATCTCTACCCTCATCAAGGTGGTACGCGACCGACTCTATATCGAGCGCGACAAACGCTGTCTGGATGAATACAACACCTATGAGCGAAAACAGAACGGTGCGTATGGTGCTATTACTGGCAAACATGACGACTTGCTTATGACACGTGCAATAGGTCTGCATATCTGCTTCCGGGAAATGGATATGCCTGAATGGGTTCCTATTGTTAACCGTACACTTAGAAAAGACAGAAGCCCCGTTTCCGAGGCTTCCATCTGATAGTTTTATTAAGACGCTTGTAACATCTGCTGTGCCTGTTGCATGGCAGATGCGTTTGCGTTTTGCTGAACCTGCTGCGCAAGTTCCGGAGAAATGCCGTCCGGCACCTTGCCTTGTTCCAGCTGTTCCCTTTGTGACTTGATGCTCTGCAGCAACTCGTCGGCAAATGGAAAGTCGCCGTGTTCCAACAGCTGCTCCACGCTGATAGCGTTCTTTTCCCACAACTGCATAAGCATGTCGTTGGTTAGAGCGCGGTATGCTGGGGTTGCTGTGCTCTCCACAATCGAAAGGTCAAACTCTACGTCGCGTATCTTCTTCGGGTCGTACTCCACAATGGTAGAGTTCTTTCCTGCAATGTTGAATACACGTGGCGTGTCGTAAAACTGCTGAATGTTCTTCACGTCCTTATACGCACCTTCTTTTACGAAAGAAGAGAACGTGTCGAGCAAATCAAGTAGAGACGTTGAGGCGTTCTGTGCCTGTTGATTGTACAGACTGGCCGACATACCCGAATAACCGGGCTTGCCTTGCAATGCGCCGTTAACGCCGGATATGTCTTCGAAGAACTTCAACTGCATGCTCAGCAACTCTGAGATACCTATCTGTGTGCAGTTGTTGGCTATCTGCTGAGGCAATGGCGTTCCGGCCTTCGGTGTCCTGATCATGATGATGCCGTTGAAGCGTGCCCATTCGTCGGCAACGTCGTCCATTGACATTCCCTTCGGTAAGCAGTCTTCCGGGAACAACAACACACCTTTTGCCGAAGCTCGCATAATCCAGTCGTACATCGTAATCAAACGGTTTGTGTATCGCTGCTGGTCTATTACATTGCTGACAAAGCTATGTATCTCACCGTCGATGAACGGATATGCTTTGAACACATACGGATGGCTCTTGTGCTCGTATGGGGTTTCGCCTTCTTCCAGAATGTCACCAAACGGAGTGAGCATGTAATAATACCAGTAGCTATCCATAAACCACTCCCAACGGATAAGCGGCACATCGCTCTCGTCCATACCAAGCTCACGGGCCTCTTGTAAACGCTTGTTGTTTTCGTCTGTTACAAGGGCTTGGAAATCCTCAATGTCTATCTTGAACACATCGCCGTTGTTTACGTCATGGCAGCGGACACGTGGTTTGCTTTCCTTCCTCCACACTTCTATTACACGACAACGTGTCACATCATACGGAACAAAAAAATCAAAGTTGCCCTGCAAAGGATGGCCAAAATGATTAAACGTAGCACTGAGATACGATTTGTCTTTGGCAAACTTGTATATCTCGGCCAGACGGTTGTAATCGTTTCCGTCCTTGGCAAAGCGTCCGCACAGTTCCTCAAACGATATGTCATGCACCTCGCCCACACAACTGCAATCCCAACCTCGGAAATCCCTCATGTTGTTATCGATGAAGAAGTTGTTGGGCTGTACATAGTCGGTCCAACAGTCCAGTTTGTTTTCTCGCCAGCCATACCACTTACGCTGCACGACAAAGCCCGATATAAGGAACTCCTCCATACATCGTGCGTTTATTTCTGTCATGCGGTTCAGCTGCATGTTGCATTGCAACACGGTACTCATCGTCTCGCCATAACGCTGCTCGTCGCGGTCGCGTGCCGTACAAGTTGGTTCCTTGGCTTGACTGCGGTATATACCAAGTACAGCTTGTACCATACGACGAATGAGGTTGTTCTTCAAGGGTACATTACCTTGCTTCTTGATGAGTTCCTCTTCGCGTATTTTCCGACCATTCACACAAACGTAGTCATCCCACTGCCGTCCGTAGGTGTAGTTCTTGTTACGTTCACGGTCTCTGCGGAACGTATCCATAGCAAGCCAATACTGCTGGGCTTGCCACAATACCTCAAATGCACGGTTACCGCCCAACGTGTGCTTGGCTGTAGCTACGCTGTCCATTCCTTCATGAGGCATGACAGCACTCGCCTTATGTAATTTTCTTCTTGCCATAATTTTATAATTTGGGACGTGCAAAGGCAGTGCAAACCGAGAGCAATGAAAGCTCGCTTTCAATTGCCGAGGTGCAGCCTGCCTTCGCGAATGCAAAGGTAATTTCTTGCACCGTCCTTTGTTGTTTAACTATTGTTGCTTCAATCTGTCGATGTCTTCAAGCATCTTCGCACGTGTACTGAACATCGTGCTGACAATCGAGTCTCGTTCCTCTGCACTCTTGCAGCGTAGATACTTCGACGTGAGTTCATTCATGTCATGCTTGTATCGCTTCAAGCGCATGTGCTGGCGCATGTCGTTCGACTGGCGTAGCTGCTTCATTCCCTCGCGGTAGGCTGCACGGTCCGTCTTCTTTATCTTCGACAATGCGGTCTCTTGCTTGGCAACAGCATCGTAATCACTGAGCAACTGTTTGGTTTCCTCAGTCTCCATTCTGCTGTTCAACTTCTCCTTGGCTTTCGTAAGCACTCGGTTCTGCTGGGCAGTCATTACGGAGTCGCGAGCTTCATCAGTGTACGCCAATCCGGTCAACGGTGCGCCTCTGTGCATCTTATATCGGGCATATCGCTCGGCTATCTCTGCCGGGGTCATGCCTTGCGCCTCTGCTGCCGTTGCGTTAAGCTCGTCAAAGTAAATCTTGTCGATCTGACTTTGTGGGCAGTTGATGATGCGCGTGATAAGCAGGGCACACTCGCGAGAGGTGTTTGCGTCGTCACCACAGTAGTCCATGATGGCAACCACTGCATCTGTCAGCGATTGAGGATTGACACCTATACCAGACTGAACCATCAAGTTGGTCACATCGTTCATGGCGGCAACCTTGTCTTTGTTCCATTTGTTTACAATGTTCTGCAAGTCTGAACTAAGAGGCATATCCTTTGAAGCGGAGAATAGGTTCAAACCTTCGCCTTTAGCAAAGCCATTACCTACAGCACTCATCACGTCACCTCCAGTCAAGCCTTCTATACTGCCGAACATGGTATGGCAGAAGATGTCATGCCACATGTCGCTCTTCTCGTCCTTGTCGTCACCTAAGAGGAGATAGGGCAGATAGGCTCCCAAGTTCCAAGCAAACTGCAACAGATAGCCGAACACGCCTACGCGGACTATATCACGCATCAGGCTTCTTCTATACTCGCTCTTGGCGTTCTGGTCGGCCTTGTCGGGGTCTATGCCGTCTCTGCGCATCTGCTTGGCAAGATACTCCTCTGTGAGTCCTTTGTAACCGGGTTCAAAACGGTGTTTGAGGTTACGGAGTGCATCATACAGCTGACGTGTGTACGACATCGAAGAGTTTCTGAACACAGTGAACAGAACACTCAACCATGAACGGTCGGTCTGCATCGTAGAGAGGAACGCGCTTTCACTCGACTGCTGTGTCTGGTTGAACAGAATAGTAGCGTCTTGCTTGGCTCGCTTCTCTGCCGTCTCTTCATCATAGCCGTAACGAAGATATTTCTTCTTCTTGGTCTGATACATAGAGTGTGCACCTATGGCAACTGTCAGTGCATCGACAAAGGCATTAGGAGACATACCGATACGTGAGGCTATTTCAACAGCGCGGTTCTGCCACATCTTCCAGTCCATTTCACTCTTCATCAGTCTTGGGTCTCCTGCCATGCGGCTCTTCCAACGCTTCTCGAAGAGTGGAAGGTTTTCCATTGACCACTTCCAAGCTCCTATCGGATTGGCAATGTTTCCTGCAAGATATACAGGGCTGCTGTCAGAAAGATAAGCTGGCATAGAGAGGAACTGCTTTAATGCAGTGAACACTCTGAAACTAACCTTGGCTGCCGTTACGCCCTTCGCCACATTCACTGCGGCCTTGTCAAGGGCTGCGATTGGTGGGCGATAGGCTCCTGCGGCCATACTACACACATTGCGGAAATTCTTCCACAGAGTCTTGCCACCACCATAAACACTCGTCATGTTCATAACTTGATTGCGGAAACGCTTGTATGACAGCAAGGTGTTCAAGTCGCGGTTGAACTCTGCAAAGGATGCCCAACGTTCCATCTGCTGAATGTGGTCGAGTATAACGCTGAATGCGTCTGCACCCATCACGTCAAGGGCAAGATTGTTGCGTCTGCGCTTGATGATGCTACCGGTTGAGGTCGCTGGCAATGCGGTGTCGGTTGTATCGTCGGCTACGTCCACTTCTTCAATTCTCGCATTGGCAAGTATCTTCAAAGGGAAGTAGTTCTCAATCGCTGCCATTGAAGCACCGAACATGCGCTTATGCACCTCGTTGTACTCGTTACGTTTTTCCACAAGGAACTCGTCCTGCATCCAGTCGGCAAGTTCCAAGAAACGAGGATCAACAAATTCTTTTATGTTCTCCACGTCTTCCTCTGTGATACCCATACGGCGCAACTTCATGCGGCCGTCTGCCATCTTGTCAACCATGTAGATATACAGAAGGTTGCCTTGTGTCAGTTCGTGTGCCTTCTGCTCGCCACCGTCCCAGAAGGTAACGGTCGCTTTTGGAAGGTTGCGCTCCAAAGAGAATAGGTCGCCCCATTTCATCTTCTTGTCGAATACTTCGCTAACCTTCTCGTCGAGCGTCTTCAAAGCGTTTTGATAACCGGTGTACTCCTTTTCGGTAGCCTCAACCCATCCACGCATATAGCGGTTCCACAAGTAGCCCTCACCGTTCACGCTTTTCTTACCGAACATTCTCAGCATTTGGTCGAACGTGCCTAAAGGTGCAAGAACAAAGCGCACTATACTGTTATTGGCTATCTTCTGTGCCTTGCTTTCCTTGTGATGCTCATCGTTAGGTCTGCCGGTCATGTCGGAGTTGGCATTGTGATGGATGGTCTCAACGCGCTGCTTCTCTGCCTCACGCCATGCCTTGGCTCGCTCAACGCTGCCACCAAGAACACCGCCTACTTGCTCCACTATGCTGCGGTAGGCTTCGGCTCGCTCTATCTTATTCTGACGGATGGCATCGTTGGTTGACTCCACGTATTCACGGTAAGCATCGGCTTCCATCGTTCCTGCATCCAAGTCGGCCTTGGCTTCCTTAATGCTTTCGCGGAGAGCCTTTTCCTCAGCCTTGCTTTCGGTAATGTCCTCTACAAACTGATGGGCAAGCAACAGGCCGTTGTACTCGATGGCTGCTTCCTCGGCTACGGCATTGTCGTCACTACCCATACGGTTGGTGCAATCGGCAATGCGCTCCTCTATGTTCTCCTTTGGTAAGGAAGTGGCTTTCCTAACCACCTGCGCTATATGCTGGCCTTCCGGGTCAAGCTGTCCTTGTACCTCAATGCCTCGTGCGTCAACGCGGCTTCCACGGATGGAAAGGAGTTTGCCCAGCTGGTTAGCTCCCATGCGTAGCTGGTTGTCAACCATGATGTCCATAACCTTCTGAACGTAATCACTTACGTCCTGCTTGCCATGTACATTGTTCACGGCTGATAGGATGCGCTTTGTCTCATACTTGCTCAGATCATCGAGCAATCCGTTTTCAAGCAACACCTTGGCAAGGTCTGTTATGCTCTTGACAGTTGATAAGTCATACTCTCTCTGACGTGCCATTGCCTGACGCAACTTGTTAAGATTGCCACCGATGGCTCTCATTGCATCCTGCTTGGCTTGCCAGTTGTCGGCGTTGGCTTGGCTTGCCTCAACCTTCATCTTAGTGATGGTTTCTTCAAGTCCCATATCACCGTCGCGGAACATAATGCCGCCATCTGGGTCTGTTTCTGGACTATGATTGTCCTTTGCAAGCCCGGTTTTGTCGCGATACTCGCCAGTGTCAAGCAATTCAGAAATACTTTCAGCAATGGAACTTAATGTCCCTGTTGGTGCCTTGCGTATGTCTTCCTTGAAGTAAACATACTCATTAGCAAATTTTCCTTCTTCAGCATGAAATCTGTTTGGACTACGTTTTGTCTTGATAACAATGCTTTCGACAGGTTCATCACCGACATTTGCAGCATTGATATTATGATTGCTCACTCTGATGGTAAATATCTTGCCATCCGGTGTTTCAAATAAGCCATAACCGCTTCCTGTTCTGCCTCTTGTCAGACCAAGACTATTGCTTAAGTCCGATATAAAGCCCTTGCTATCAGTTGTATTCTTGTATGTTTTTGCAACATTTTCAAGTGCTTCTTTGGCTTTCTCGCGTTTTTGCTGTACCTTTGCAGCGTGTTCAACATCAATAGGCTCTAAGTGCTTAAGTGCTGCCTCATTGGGTTGGGCACTTTTTTTATACCCGTCACTGAACTTAGTATCACCGAAACCTGTCTTCCTGCGCATAACCTCAGTATCAGCAGCATCGAACACAGTAGGCTTACCACCATTCTTCTTACGCTTGTATGCCTCATGCAGAACAAACGCCCAGTCCTTATCACCCCACTTTCTCTTGCTGGGGATTTTCAATCCGTCCAACAATTTTTGTAGAGCCTTTTGGAGCATGGCTTTCAGTTTGCCCCAGAACGTAAGTTCTTCGGCACTCATCTTCTCGAAGCCTTTCTCACCGATACGTCCGGCAAGGTCGGCTCCATATTCCTCTGTTGCATCACGCTTGAACTGCTCACGCTTCTTTCCGGCTTCGGCATGTGCTGCTGCCATGTCTGCATAGTATGAAGCGTTGGCATCCTCGCCATTGGCTACATGCTCCTTGCGTTTCTTCTCACGTATGCGGTCCACCTCAGCATCGTACATCTTCTGCGCCATGCGGTCAATGGTGCCGCGTATCTCGTCCTTAGACACACGATAGAGTTCATCAAGGGCATTGCTCAGTTTCGCCTCATCAGGGAACAGCACGCGCAAACCATCGTGACCCACAACCTCATGCACAAACGTATTCTCAACGTCTGCCATGTTAGCATTGTTGGGAACAACAATAGTCACCTCGCCGGTCATAGGATTGAAGCTACCCTTCATTCTGCGCTGGCGCACGGAAGGTAATGCAGCCACTTCTTCCTCTGTACGTATGATGCGCACTGGAGTATGCAGACGTTCGGACAACTCGGTCACTCTCTCGCTCATTGCACTTTCCATTGCTTCCTTCGGTTCGCCTACCCACTTGCCGGCCATCTTCGCATTGATGCGTGCTATGTCTTCGTTGCTGACGAATGGCGTGTGTCCTTCGCGTCCGGGGATAATATCGCGGCTCTCCCAGTTCTGCTTGTCGAGTGCAAGACTCTCCTCCGGTGTCAACTCTTTGCCGTCAAGTTCAAAGCGGTAACCCATCTTCTCCAACTCTCTGCGCACTTGTGGCACAAAGCGGTTGTAGTCACGGTGGGTCTTCAGCTCCTCACGCTTTCCCGGATGCTTCTTCCAGTACTCGTCAATGAGCTTAGCTTCCTCCTCACGGGTGAGCACCTTGTCTATCTTGCTCCAGCGTGAAAGATACAGCGTGCGGCCATTGTTCCACTGATGGGCACCGGTAGGCAACAGAGCATAGTCTGCGTGGAACGGCTCGTCCATCTCCGATTTCGGGATGAGGCTGCGTACCACAACAAGGTTAGGTCTCTTGTATGCCTCGCCAAACTGCGTGTTCAAAGGTGTTTCGATGGCATGGTCGTATGGGTCGTATGCTGCCCACAAGCCCTTGTCTTCGGGGTTCTTCTTCAGGAAGTACTGCAACTGTGCCTCCTTGGTCTTAGGCTTCACGAATTTCAAACCGTCATTGATCTGCAACTCTGTACTCTTTTTGCCGTCAACCATGATGTAGCCATTCTTGTTGAGTTCGTCCAGCTTGCGCTGCTGCTCCTCGGTGAGTTCCACCTTTGGAGGTGCAGAATAGTTCCAACGTCTGCCTTCCAATGTTCTGCGCTCGCCTGTCTCTGCATCGGTAAATGCCATAGGTGAACCCAGTGCATCATCCTCAAAGGCTTGCACATTACGGTAAACAGGAACCAACTCACTCTCTGGCAAAGACTCCAGCTCCATTGCCTTCGGATCATCCTCATCAAGCAAACGGAACTTGGTCTTGTCTTCTGCGGTCTCGTCCTCATCGTCGGTGACTACATCTGAAGCGGCTTCTACACTTGCGTCCATTTCGGCATACTTCTTCTCCTTTTCTGCCATTTCTACCTTCATGGCCTCGGAATATTCCTCAAACTGACGCTTTGCTTCTTCGAGTTCCTTTCCAAACTCAAACGGCTTACCTTCACGCTGCTTTAGTTGTTCCAACTCTGATTTGCCGTGCTGTACCATACGTGTAGCAATGTCGAACCGTTCGGCAAAGTCCCTACCTGTGATCACATTCTCTGTGATGTCCTCAACGGCATTGCGCAATAGCGACTGCTTTACTGGAACATTATTCAGACCAAGTTCAGGGCATGAGTAGCTCATTCTACGATGTATCTCGGCAAACAGCAGTCCGCCATTGTTCACAGTCTCTCGCGACATCTCTGTCTTGACAACAAAGTCGTAACCTCCCAATGACAAAGTAAGAGTATTTGTCTGGACATTACTGCCGGGGTTCTCTTTCATCGCCTTTACTGCATCGAGGATTTTCTTGTTGTGTTCCTTGATGAAGTCAGCCATGGCATCAACCGAAGCAAATTTCAGTTTGCCAACAGTTATCTCTGTGAACTTGCCATCGGTGAATGCCTTTTGCACTGCAAGCAGCTGGGCGTTAGCTTCCTCTGCTCGTTGCTCTGCTGCCTTTATCTGTCCCTCCAACTTCGGCTTGGCGTTGTGGATATAGGTTTGGTCGGCCTCCCACTGCTTCCTACGGCTCTCGTACTTGCGCACATTCTTCTCCGCATTGTTCTTCAGTAGGGCATACTCGCTGCCCGAGAGTTGAGCAACAGTGTCACCGAACACGTCTTCTTCCTCCTCAAGCACACGGTTGTTCATGCTGTCCTGCATCAGTCGGTCACCCTCCATAACACTATCAGCAATCGCACCTTTGGTCTTCAATCGCTGATATGCAGTTACGTCAAGACTATCTTCCACGCCGAAACGAAGCACACGGACTGGTTTATTCCATTGCTTGTGCAGATTACCCTGTCGCAAGATGCGGCCGTTGCGTTGCGTGTAGTCCATCGGACGGTTTGGCGCATCAAGGTGTATAAGGGTATGCAGACGTTCCTGTATGTTCACACCAGTACCAAGGGTAGCTGTACTACCGAGAATAACACGCACCTCGCCTCGGTTAACCTTGTCGAAGATTTCCAACTTCTTCTTGATGGTCATGCCGGGCTTCATTACGATAACCTCGCTTTCGGGAACACCCTGCTGGATGAGTTTTTTCTTGATGTCCTCATACAGATTGAAACCGCTGCGCTTATTCTGGTAGTGGTCGGCAAAGATGGCTACAGTACCCTTGTAGTCGTCAGTCTCTTTCAAAGAACGCAAGGTTTGGCGTACGGCCTCGTTAGTCTTACTCCTCGGATCATCCTCTGCGTGCATTTCCACAAGTCGGGCATCAACAGCGGCTCCTTGAGCAATACCATACATAGTGAGAGGTATGCTGCTGTTTTCCTTCTTCTCCTTGCCGCTCATTTGGTCAAAGCGTTCAAGTTCTTCACGCACATATTTCATCACACTGCGAAGAGCGCGTGTCTGTGGTAGATAGATGTCCTGAGCCTTGCCACCCTCCATTTCTGGTATCTTCTTCACAAGTTCCGTCTGGTCTTTGGTCAGCACGGTGTCTGCTACCCCTGACCATATACGAACCAATTCGGGCAGATTGACATAACCTGCAAAGCGGTTTACCTCCTTGAACTTGCCGCTTGTGTTGAACTCTGGCATCTGCTGTATATTGCCGAAGTTGCGCACAAAGTCGTCAAAGTAGTAGATACCATATTCCTTCATGGTGTCCTTTGGCATGAGATAACGCATGAAAGTCCAAATCTCTGCTGCTGTATTACTGATAGGCGTACCAGTGGCGAAGATAACATTGCGACCGTTATTCTTCTCCAATATGGCTTGCGTCTTCAAGTACACGCCTTGCGACTTCTTACTGTATGAAGGGTCAACACCTTTCACACCGCGCTGCATGGCTGTTGCAAAACCGAGGTGTTTGTATTCGTGCGCCTCGTCAATAAGCAGGGCATCAATGCCCATATCATCAAAGTTCTCCACATCATCCGTGCGGCGATCGAGCATTTCCTGCGCCTTGACAGCTGCATTCTGCTTGGCAACGGCTTTCTTCTTTTCATTGTTGGCTGTGCGCTTCTTTGAGATACCTTCTGACAAAGCTGCCATTTCTGCTTGGAGGTCGGCCAATTCCTTTTCAGCACGCCTTGTTATAGGGTCTCTGCCGCTGGAGTCTGCCTCACGCATCTGTTCAAGCACAAGCATCTTCTCGTCTATCTTGTCCTGTACGAACTGCATCTGACGCTCGTCACTGTCGGGGATAAACTCAAAGGTACTCTGAGGTACAACTATCATATCCCAATCGTTGTACTTGATTTTTGCATAGAAATTCTTTCTACCTTCCGCATTGCGGTCATTATCTTCAAGCGTAAGTATCTTGGCATTTGGATAGAGTTCCTTAGCTGAAGCTGCAAATTGTCCTACGGTGGCATTCTGTACCACAATCATAGGCTTGCGTGCCGTACCGAGTCTGCGCATCTCCATTGCGGTGGAGATAAGGGTGAATGTCTTGCCGGTACCAACCTCATGGGCAAGCAGCAACGGCTGCATTGTACCTCGTACAATGGCCTTACCTTGGTGTGAGCGCATCTTGAACTTGTGTGTTGCGCCACCGAAGTATTCAGGTACAAAGTCGTCAGGTATGCTCATAGGAACATAGTTGTTGAAGCGGTCGTTATACTCTTGCTCCATGCGTGCTGACAAGTCCGCGTCACTCTGCATCTTTCCTCGCGCCCAGTCCTTGAAGTCCTGACGTATCTCGTCTATCTTGGCTGCACATGCTGCCGTAGCCTCACGGTCTGTGATGGTTTCCGTTGTGCCGTCATAATGCTTTTCCGTACGTGACACGATAATGCTTTTGTTCTGGATTGCGGCTGAAATGAGTTCATGACCCATTATTGTTTTCTTAAGCATTTCACTCACAATACCCATTGCGCGGTTCTTCTCAACGTTCACACCATAGGTCGGGGCTTTCATAAACCATGTACCACCAGCTGCTGTGAAATGCACGTCTATGTCGGTACGCTCTTTCACATACTCGTCATATAGTTTGGGGTCAAGCCATGACGAACCGAGCGTGAAGTCTATCAAGTGTGCAGGAATATTCATAGGAACTACATCCTGCAATGCCTTGATATTCTTGCTGTATTCGCCATTCTCATTGTTGGCCTCAGCTTGTTTCAGCTTCTCTCTCACGTTACCGCTCAGATACTGGTATGCCACTTCCATCTGTCGTGTCGTAGGGTCTTCAAAGCCGAGTCCGCTGTCAATGATTTCACGCTTCACTTCCGCCTCACTTTTTCCGAGCTGGCTTGCAATGTAAGGAACATCTATGCGTCCGTTCTTGAACATACTTACAACAACACCGTCCTTAACATTCTCCGGGTGCGGTTCGCTTTCCTTTTCCACGACACGGCCTTTCATCACATCGGCCTTATCGTAGGTCTTGACAACGCCTCCCTTGCCGTCTCCTTGCTCCTTATATGTCTCCAATGAGAACACATTAGGATAGTCCACATCATTGCGCAACCATGCTAATTGGTTGTTTTTGTTGAAATGACCGTAGGTATTGACAAAGGCATCGTATGTCTTGTTTAGTTTGGCAATCAATGGTTTCAGTCCTGTGTCACTCTCGTTTTCTGTCTGGTACTGCATAACTTCGGCCAATGCACTTTTGATGGCAGCATAAGCAGTGAAACACTCCTGCTTGGTGTGTCCCTTTATCTTCTTGTCGTTCACTTCAAGAGGATAGTAACCGCCAAAGCTGGCCAAAACAATCTGGCCGTCTTTCATATACATTTCACCAAGTTTCTTGCCATCCGCTGACGCATCAAGCACAAGTGAAACATCGTGGTGATCTATAGTGGTCGCTTTGCTGCTATCTTCTTCAGTGAACGATTTAACGAAGTCAGCCAGCATCTTGCCTTGGTCTTTGCCGCTTACCGGGTAGAGTCCTTTGCTCGTAGGTCTGAATGTATCACCTTCCTCAAAGGCAAAGCGCATTTCACCGGCCATGTGGTCTGGGTGCTCGATGAAATACTTGTTGTAGTCCATGGAGAGCTGCTTAGCCTTGCGTGCGCCTGGCTCCTCGTATTCGGCTGTGCGCTCACCACTGATGCTGCTCACGTCAATGGCTTGTGCCGACTTCTGACCATTCACTCGCTTGCGAATAACGATGATGTCCGACGTGACGGTTGTACCGCCAAAGGTCTTGTTATTCATGCGGAATGCTCCGATGAAGTCCGAACCTCCCTCGTTCACAACCCAGTCGCGCAAAGCCTTGCTGTTATCGAGCGTGCCGTTTGAAGAAATGAAGATACCCAATCCACCCTCATGCAACTTACGCACATTCTTGGCTATACAGAAGTCGTGGATATTGTGGAACTTCTTAGAAAGGTCACTGTCGCCTTTGGTGTCATTCACACGCAACCCGGTAACGAAAGGTACATTGGTAATAGCCAGATCCACACTGCCATTAGGTATGCGTGTCTGCTCAAAACCTTGTATCTCCACCTTGGCATCGGGATAGAGCAATGAGAGAATGCCGCCAGATGTGCCGTCTATCTCAATGGCGTGAATGTTACTGCGCTCGCTTACCGTTGTAGGCATCTGTCCCAAAATGTTGCCAATACCTGCAGAACCCTCCAAGATGTTGCCACCCTTGAAACCAAGCTGATTTGCAATGTCCCAAAGTGTATCAACAACGTATGCAGGGGTGTAGTAGGCACTGTTAGCACTCATAACAGCTTGCTCGTAGGCTTCTTCTCCAAGCAACTCACGTATTTTCTTGTTACGCTCACGCTGTTTCCAGTCATAGCCTCCGTCGCTGAAAGCGGCTCCAAGACCACCCCAACCACTGAACTGTCTAAGCACACTCATCTGCTCGGGAGTGGCTGTCTCACCGCTCTCAAGTAATTCATGCGCCAACTCAATAGCCTTGATATTGGCCTCTATTCTGCCATTCACCGAAGTAGGGGCATGGTCTGCGCCACGCTCTGAATGGTTGTTGCGTGTGTTCTTCGGCTCGGTCAGTCCATGAAGTCCAGCGGACACAGCCCTATCTTTGCCAGTGCTTTGTCCTCCTCGTCCTCCGTCAGGTCTTCCACCTTCTTGTGCAGCTGTTTTGCGAGGGCTTCCTCGTAGTCCTTGCTGTTGTCCACTATTGTCGGCTGGCACTGTTTCGGTGCGTACCGCTTCATCATTTCCTTGTAATCCATTGTCTGATGTATTATCAAACAGCCCGGCAAACAAATCACCTACTGGCTGCTCTGGTTTAACTTTCTTAGTTGCTTTTTTCTTGGATGCTGGCTTTGGCTTGTCTGCTGGTTTTTCGGATGATGTGGGCTGAACGCCGCCATTCTTGGCACGTCTCGCCACCTCAGCCTTGATATGGGTGCCCATAACCTTGTCGTCGCCATACTCCTTGTCGAGTTCCGACAATTTCTTGTCTGAAATCTTAGGGAGCAATGTGTTGAGGCTCTCGATCTTCGACTTCATTGAATGGTCGGTCATGCCCGGATTGAGAATGTCAACAACATGGAGCTGTATGGCAGTGTCTTCTGGCAATGCCGCAACTGCATCCTCGTTAATACCATCCTCGTAGAAGTCGCCAACGGCTTCATGCTTCGGCTCGGCTGACTCTCTCGGCTTATGGCGCAACTGGTCCGGGTGAGCATTAACCCACATGACAGGAGCAAGACCGGTATCAATGCGGATGCCGCCCTCATCGTTAGGCTGCACAACTACGGCATCTGTCCATGTACGGCCACCATCGGTTGAATACTGCACCTTGTCACCTGCTGCATACTCTCCTTCATTGGTCACGCCACTACCTATAAGATATTTGTAGGCTTCACGCTGCACCTGCTTCAGAAGGTCAGAATACGTAACGTTGCTGTCAACGAAGACATTTCTACCGTAACGGTCATTGCCGGTGCCTTCAGGATGGTCAACACGGAACATGATGTGAGTAACTTCAAGGTCACTGCCTCCAAAGCCATCCACACCCTTGGCTGCTCTTGGCTCAACGCCTATTGTCAGATACAGCTCGCGTCCTTCTTCTAATGGCAGGTGTATAGACACATCACCTCCAATAGGGGAAATGTTGGAAACTGCGAGTGGCTTTTTCTTGCGATTGCCTTTCTTGTCCGTCTGCTTTGAATGAGAAGCCTCATAGTGACTCAGATTTAAATCAAAAATCAACTGACTTGCAAGGTTGGCTGCATCCTTGACTGCCTTCTTCTCAGCATTACGCATGTAGCCGTATGCCTCGTTGTAGTCCTTCTCTACCTCGTCAGCCTCATAGTAGCCAAGCAGGGCAAGCTGCTCATTTACCTTGTTGAGGGTTTCATCTACTCGCTCTGCTGCTCCTGCGAGGGCTTGCTCGTCGTTTGAAGTTTCTGCGAGAGCCGTTGCTTCGCTTGCAACAGACTCTGCTTCTGCTGCAACAGCATCTGTATTTGCTGCTGTCTGCTTTTCGGTTTCTTTTCGTTGCTCATTTCTTGTTGCCTTTAATTCATTGTTTGCTTTTTCAGCGGCCACTTGTGCCTTGCCTTCCTCAACTATCATGTTGGCTTGTGCCATTATGTCCTTGGTAGGCTTGTCGAAATTCTCCACGTCAAAGGCTTTCACCTCTTCGTATGGAGTGAGGGCGTATTTGTCATAGCCGGGAACATACTCCAATCCTCCATAGAAAGCCTTTAGCCAAGGGCGTACCTTGTCGCCCAAAGCCTTAACCATCATGGAAGCATAGTTGCCAAACGACTCATTGCCACGCTCCACCATTGCCATGGCCAGACGTTGGCCGACTGACATGAGCTTCTGACGCTGCTCTGCGGTCAGTTCGTCCGGATCACGGAACTTGAACCCGGCATCGCCCTCGTCGTCACCAATGCCGAGAATGTCACGAATGTCATTCATCAATCCGTTCATTTCCTCGTCACTGACCTCATACTTCGGCTTCTCCGGCTCTATTGGTTCTTCTGTTGGCACGCTCTCTATGCGGTTTGCAGATTTCTTGGCTGCGGTCTTCTTGCTTGCAGTTGGTTTCTTCGGCTCCACTGCATCGCGAAGTTCCTGCGCTGTCATTGGCTGGTTGTCTGCTACGGCTTCCTCATTACCAACCATTTCAGCGGCCTTGCGTGCGTCCTCTTCGCTACGGAACATCCAACCACCGCTCTCACGGTCTTTCCAACCGCGTGCAGGGGCAAAGCGTCCCTCACCTGTACGTTCCTTGGCAAACTCCTTGACGGCACGCTCTTGGTCGGCTGTCAAGTCATGGTCAAAGGTAAGGAGAGAAACATCGCTCGTCTTGCCCTTCTTATTGGTGTAGGTTGAAGGAGTGATGGAATAGCCAGCTTCCGGTGCATTGATTTCCACAACGTCCTTCTTCACCGATGAGTACTCGCCAAATGGCTTAGTCTTACGCTTGCTCGACTCTATCCACTTCTCGAAGTCTTCGAGGTTCACGCCGGTAATGTCAATTCTGCGGCCATTCTCCCAGCCCTGCTCGTAATTGGCAAGGTAGTCGCCCTTAGCCTCGTCTTGATCATTGAAGCCAAGCATAACCTTGTGCTCGTCAAAGCTGCCGTCGGGGTTGTACTGGTCAACAACGAACACCTTGCGTCCGTTCCAACCATCAATATCATTGGAGAGGAACACGTCAATGTGGTCTCCGTCAACACCCACTGCGCCACGAATGTAGCCGTAAGTGTTGTTCATCTTGCTTTCCCACTGCTTGCCGTCAGCATCCGTACCCTTACGCACGCTGCCCTGCGGCTGCTCAATGGTGATGTCGAACGTACCAACTTGCACATGCCCCTTCTTATAGTTTCCGGCTTCCTTCTGTGCTTCGGTGGGGTCGGTGTTCACTTCGGCTGAGGCTGCTTCAATCTTGGCAGACAACGGCTGCTCATTGCCGTCAATATAGTTGGCTACTTCGTAGAGGTCGCCAAACTGCTTGCCGTCAATCTCATAATAGGTTCCGGGATAATTCTTGCTCTTGTCAGGAGCATCAACCTTGATAACTTCCTTGCCATCAACGAACATACGGTGCTTGTAGATTTCTCCATATTCGCTTGGTTCCGTCCACTCGTCTTCTGTGTCGGTGATGCGCTCGCTCAGTTTTTCTTCGGCTTCCTTCGCCAATGCGTCGGCATCGGGTTCGTTACCCTTAGCTGGTTCTTCACTGGCTACGACTGGCTGTTGAGGCTCTGCATCGCTCCCAGCAACAACCGTAGCTTGTTCGCTTGCCTCGTCTCCTCCAGCTGGCTCTGCGGCTTCTGCTCTCCGTTTGCGTTCTGCAACGGCTGCGTCGATGAGGGCTTGTTGTTCTTTTGGTGTAGCATTTCTGAAATATTCGTTTACGTTTTTGAGAATTTCTTCCTTAGAGGTCACGTCACCGCTAAACATGTCTATCTGACCTGCAGCAGGTGATGCAGCCTCATTATTGTATGTAGAGAGAACCTTGCGCAAGTCGCTCGGCTTTCCGCTGTTCAGCAGGTCGGCAAGGAGCAACGTAACGCCATCGGTTACACGACTGTCTCCGTATTCGTCGTCAAACAGGCCCTGCTGTCTGCCGTAAGGAGATACCGGCATACCTTCCTTATAGATTTCGGGCGAGTCAGACTTGGCACGACTCACAAGATCAACGGCTGCTGCCAATTCCTTGCTAAGGTCATAGCCGCTCTTGGCAAGTGTGCGGTTGTTGGCAATCTCGTTCAAGCCCATAACAACAGACTGACGAAGTGTCGGTGTGCTGATAATCTGACGCACGGCATCGGGCGAAGTCTGGAAGACCTTGCCTATAAGTGTGTTCTCGATAAGTTCCTTACCTGCTGCCGACAAAGCATTGCCAGTGCGAAGCTCCGGCAACTGCATTTCGTTAATAACTCCTGCATCCAACAACTGGCTGATGGCAGAAGCCACGGCCTTGTCGTCGGCATAGTAGTCAGACATGCGGTCAAAGCGGCTGATGTCATTGGTGATGCTTGTGAACACATTGTCAGGAACAATCTTGCCAAGCTTCACGGCGTGCTCCGGCTTGCTCTGCTTCTTCTGCTGTTCTGCGTTGAAGCGTGCAAACGTACTGGCATCGTATGGCAATTCCTCGTCTGGAACGAAGACTACACGCGGATGCTGCATACCATCATCTATCTGCTCGGGAGTGAAACCGAACATGGCTCCAAACTCGCGCAAGTGGTCCACATACGCCTTGTCTGTGCCGTTCTTTGCTGCAATCTCACCAGACATGGTGCGGTTGTTGCCCGAAAGCACAACGCCGTCCTTGCTGACAATGACTGGTGTCTGCAAAGCTCTGCTGTCGTAGTTGTCTGCCATATCCCTTACAATGCGCTGTGCGTCTCTGTCACGCTTGTAGTCGCGGTCATTCACGCTCTCGCCGTTCTCGTCAATCGGAAAACCTTCAGTAGGCTCGTAGGCATTGTTCACGTCATGGCTGGCTGTGGCTGCTCCTGCCTCAGTGAGGACGTAGTGACCACGGATAGTAGAACCGTCTGCAAGGGTGATAGCATTAGGATTGCCCTCAACCTTCGTTGATCCGTCCCACTTTGCCTTAATCTTCGGGTTCACGGCATGAGTGCCGACTGCCTCTTGCTCGGCTGCTTTCTCAGCGGCAATGCGCTTGTCTTCCTCCAGAAGTGCAACGGCTTCGGCGTGCAGCTTTTCCTCGCGAGCCTTGCGCTCAGCCTCCTGCTGCTCACGGATAGCACGCTTTCTGTCATTCATAAGGGAGTTGATGCGCGACCATGCGTTCAAGTTCTCTTCGGCTGCGGCTACTTGGGCGTTATACTCTTCCATGGCGGTGTTGTAGTTGGCCTCTGCTTCCTGCTGCGCCTTTACCATTGCCATTGGTGAACCTTTCAGAGAAGGAGCTTTCTTAGTGGGTTCCTTCTTCTTCAACGCTTCAAGTGCCTTAGTCGCCTGTTCTACTTGCGCTCTCACGATGGCAGTAGTATTTTCATCATTGCCTCCGGTAACCTCGTTGAGAGCATCAAGGGCTGTCTCGCGGTCTGCCTTCTCAAACATAGGCTCACCGGTTTCCTCGTTGATGGGTACACGCTCCAATGCGGTAGGCTGGTGGTTTGCCTCATCTTCCTTGCGCTGTTGTTCCTGCTCCAGCATCTGTTGGTTATGCTGCTGCAACTGCTCGGCTTGCTCTTGCGGAATGGTGATACCGTTGCTCTGTGTGGCTTCATTGAAGGCACTGTGGGCGTACTGCTGCAACTGCTCATCGGTAAGCTGTGGTACGTTTTCAGCCGATTTTTGTACGTTTTCACCGTTTCCCTGTACGTTTTCGCCGTTTTCTGGTACACCAAGCACGGCTTCATGCTCGGCTTGAATGTTGGCGTATGCCTCATCGAGTTCTGTCTGTGGGTCGATGGCCTCACCAAGAGAGAACAGCTGGTCCGGGCTGGCAAACTTATACTCGCCAGTCTCTGCATCACAGATAACAATAGTCTGATCCGAATTGCGCACGTCAATGCCGGAACCATCGGGGAGCATCACGACATTGCCCTTGACAACGTACACCGGCTTGTCGTCAACCTTCATGGTTGCAGGCTGAACAACGCTCAAATCCTTATGGGTGTGTCGCTCCACATTGGCTTCAACCTCCTTGCGCTTGCCGTCTGCGGCTTCATTGGAAGCGTCCATAACGCCCTCCATTGCTGCCTTGGCATTGACATAGTAGAGTACTGCATCCTGCTGGTCTTCGCTCAGTTCCGGATTGTTAACAAGCGGCCAAGGGTCTTCGTTTATTTCTGCAATGCGCATTTCCGCGTCAGCACCGAAGGCATCCTCACACATCTGGTAAGCCTCCTGCATACGCAAAGTAATGGCATCTACTTCGGCTTTAGCGTCGGCATCGCCTTTCTCCACCTTATCCCAAAGCAGACGTGCTTGGTCGTATGCGGCTGCGGCGGCTGACTCTGCCTCCGACATTGGCTGCTCTGCCTCTGCGCCGGCTCCTGCCTCCTCGCTTTTTTGTTCCGGGAACAAACGCTTGATGTAGTCTTCTACGGCTGCTTGCTCCTCTTCGGTGCGGTTCTTCGGCTCCTTGCGTAGTGTAGCATCAACGTCAACGCCGGTTTCCTCCTTGATTGAGGAACGTATGGCTTCCGGGCGTTCGCCGTCTGCCATTGACTTGTTGGCTTCAATGGCGCGGTCTATATCCTCAACCATCTTGCCATAGGCTGCAATGGCATCCTTGTCGCCCTCCTTCACTGCCTTGTAGTTGCGCATGACGGTGGAGAAGTCGGCACCGGGTGCAACAGACTCTACAGCGGCTTGCACAACCTTGGCATTGGCGGCTGCTTCCTTGTAGCGTTCACCAACGTCCACACTGTTAAGCTCTGCCTGACGCATGATGTTGGCCTCCTCCTTCTTTGCCTCTTCCTCATTCTTGAAGTGGCGACTCGTCACGACCTCGCCTTGTGCGGTCATAGCCTGTACTGTCACGCCGTTCGCATCCTTATTGGTTGTATAACCAGTGACGGTGCCCATCGGCAACATACGTCCAGTGAGGATATAATATGCCTTCGCTCTTGCGCTCTGACTGACGTTCGGGTCCTGCATGAGGCGTTCCATAGCTTCGTAGCCGTCAAACTCTGGATTGCTCACACGCTTGGCCTCTGCATGTTGGTAGTCAACGTCAAAGGTCATGATCTTGCCGTCCGTCATGGTCGGCTTGGCTTTTGGCTTGGCTTTTGGCTTGGTCGGCTGCTTAGGTGTACGAGTGAAGAGTGATGCAAGGTCACCATAACCGTTACGCTGAAGTTCCTCACGTTCCTCCTTTGTGAAGTCGAGGTCACGCGGACTGGCATCCATGCGTTTACGTAGTCTCTCAGCAAAACTTCTTCGGTTATGGTTGCGCTCCTCCATTGTCTTAGGCTCAGCTATAGGACGAAGACCAGCAATAACCTGCGGTGCCGACTTGATGCCGTGGCTTACCTTGAAGCCCAACATCATAGCCATGTTGTCAGTCCAGATGTCCATTGCCTTGCGCTTTCTTGGGTCGTCGTCTGCTAACTGTGCGTTCTCGATCCATTCGGGAGTGGCAAAAATAGTTCCCTCGGCAACAGTAGAGGTCATAAGCTCTCCTGCACGGATGCCCACCTTGCCAGCGGTGCTTTCAGTTGCCTTCACCAACTTGTCAGACACGTTGCCCAACACTGGAGATAGGGTACCGGTAACCGAACCGAGCAACATGCCGTGCCCGGTCGCCTTCAACATATCGCCAGCAGAAAACTCATACTCGCCAGTTTCCGGGTTTAATGTTCCGCCCAGCCTCATCTGCTGCTGCATGTTCTTCAAGCCCTCGAATGTACCGAAGTTGGCAGAACCTGCGGCCACACCTGCAACCATACGTCCGGCAAGTGTACGACCGACGTAACGCTCTGCTGCTTCCTTGCTTGCGCCTTTAAGTGCCATCTTGCCACTCAGTTTCAAGGCTTGTTTACCTGCAAAGCTACCAACACCACCCGAAATATAGGTAGTCGGGTCAATTGCCATATTCAAAACGGTACCAGTGATGTCGAGCGCACGATGATCTGTGCCATATCTGCTCATCGCATCCATGTCGGCAGCCTCTGTTCCGATGGAGTGGGAGAATAGACGTGCTGCCATATTGTCGGCCATCGTCTGTGAGAAGAACGGCTGGTCTGCAATCTTGCGAAGAAGAAACTCCGTCTTGCTCTTAGGCATTCGTGCTTGCACTGCTCGCTCATACGTAGCGTGGTACACCTCGCCTTGCAGGGCTTCCTTTGCAGCTTGCGACACCGTTCTGCCTTTCAGTTCCGACGGATGCTCACGGAAGTAGCGGCTATAGTTAAGTATCTGATTGTCCTTATACTCCTGCGGCATATTCTGCAACACCGACTGCGCCATCTTCTCCAGATTGAACGTGTCCTGACGCTTTGCAGCTCGTTTGATGTCGCGCAAAGTCTCGTCGCCTCGTCGCAATGGCATTCCGTCCGGACCGAGAGGAGTGATAGATTTCTTCAACCTATCCCAGAAACCGCCACCTTCAGCACGTTCCATGTCCTTGCGGTACGCCTCATCAGCCGCTCTGTCCTCGGCTTCGGCACGCTGCCACTCGTCCTCGATTGCTTTGCGCATAGGAGCCTCATAGTCCAGCTGCGCCTGTTTGCGAACGTCTTCGGGCTTGTTAGGGTCAAGTCCGTTCTCCTTCATGCGGTCTTGAAACTGGTGGGCGAGACGTGCCGTTCTTGCCTCATACTCGGCTTGGTTGGCCTCTATAAGTGATGTAGTGAGCGTACCGTCAGGCAGTACCCACTGGGTTTTTGCCTTGCCGTTCTCATACTTCACGCCGTATGGCTGAGGCGACTGCTCGCTCTGCACCGGCTTCTGCTGACTGCCGCCGCGTGCGCCACTACCTGCTGGAGCCGGGGATGCGGTGTTGAAGCCGACGACATGAGTAGGAGTGCCAGCCATACGCGCTTGAAACTCTCCAAGTCTGCGTCGCTCGCGTCCTTTCTGTGTCAACGGCTCCATCATGCGGCCAATCTTGGCATTGGTGTTGGCAATGCCCTGCTGCACCTGCTGCTTCATCTGGCCCATCTGCAAGCTCATGCGGATTTTGTCCTGCTCCGTCATAGGCGTACCCTTCGGCTTCTGCTGCTTTGGCTGTTCCGGGGATGCCGAAACGGCTGAGGCTGGCTTCTGCTGTCCAGAAGATGGGGTTTCCTTCTTGGGTGACGGTGCCGCCTTTGGTGCATACATACTCTCAAAGTCGTCCATGCTGCCCATGTTAAGCCCCATGCCCTTGGCCTTCTCGTAATACCACTTGCGGTCTTCACCGTTGGCAAGCGAAGACTTGAACTCTGCTTCACTGCCAATATTGTAGCCCTTGGATTTCAGTTTGCCGTAGAGCCACTTGATGTCGTCATTATCGTTTACTTGTGCCATTATCTTCTTCTGCTTGGTGGTGTATTATCGTTATTGCCTCCGCGTCTTCTGCTTGGAGGCGTGTTGTCTGGAACTACGCGCTTGGCATAACCACTTTTCTTCTTGTAGGTCGTAGTAGACTTGCCATTGGTCTCGCTGTCAGTTGTGCTTGTAGAGGTGACATCGGTCTCCTCGAATGTGCCGTGCTGTTTGGCAAAAGCCTCCGCAGCTGCTGCCGTTCTGAACTTGTGTTCGCGTCCATTCTCGTCCCATGCACTGAACTCGTCGTTGTTGGAGCGGTCGTGCGCTCTCGCCGAAGCATAATGGTCTGTGGCCGCTGCCCGGCTTGATGCAGCCGACGCTCTCTGTGCCTCACCTCGTGCCTTTTCGGTATCAACCTTTGCCTTGTAGAGGTCAGGAGCATTGTCCGCTTCTGCCTTGGCGGTAACAGCCTCCTGTTCGGCTTTAGTAGCCTTACCAGCTTGCTCACGCTGCTTGTCGGGCTGCAATGCCGCAAGCCATCCGTGCTCTTCTTGCTCACGCTGTGCTTTCTCCCTCGCCAGCTTAGCACGTTCCTGTTGCGCTTCCATTTCTCGCAAGGTCTTGGCACGCTCATTCTGTGCGTCACCGATTTTGAGTGAATACTGGAGGTATTTGTCCGCGTTGGCTTGTCGTTCCGCTTTCAACTTCTCCAGTTTCTCCTGCAATGGCGTGAGCTGGCTTGCCTCCTTGTGGTCATACATGTTAGGAGCACCGCGAGTAGTGAAGAAAAGGTTGCTCAACGCTTGCAGACCGTCGCTGACAGCTGAAACTATCTTCGCTGACTTTTCCCTACGTTCTCTCTTCTTGCGTTCCTCCTCAGTTTCCGGCTTCACGCGGTTGGCGGCTTCCTGCAAGGCTGCTATCTGCTGATCGTAGCCCATCGTGTCGTTGTGTGGCGACACACCGGCTGGCTTGTCGGCAGGTGGTGCCACGTCAGTCTTTGGTGGTTCCTTCGACTCCGACGGCTCCGGCGCATTGCCTCCGCTGTTCTGCTCGGTCCATGCCTCCGTCCCTTTCGGTGCTGGCTCTGGCTGTGCAGGCTGCTCGGCCCAGTCAAGCGAACCTTTAGGTGGGGTATATCCACCATCATTGCCCTGCTCGTACTGTTCCTGCTGTTCTTCTGTCCAATTGCTCATGTCGAATGTTTTTAGAAGGCTCCAGCAATCCCTGCACCTGCTTTGGCAACGCCCTGCACGGCTTGACTGATGGCTTGTGCCTTGTTAATCTCCAAATTGTTCAACGCTTCGTTGATCTGCGAGTCGCGCTGCTGATAGGTCTGCTCAATCTGGTCTTTGCGGTTCTCCGCATTGACAGCTATCTGCGACGTTGCATCGGCCAATGCTTGTGCGTTCGCGGCCTTGGCTGCTGCTGTGCTCTCGTCAGTACCACCCATCACGGCTTGGGCACCTGCCGCCTGTCGGTTGCGGTTCCTGATGCTCTCCTCCGTCTGGGTAAGTATGCGCTGAGCGTCCGCCCTCTGCGTCGCATCCTCGTTATAACGACGGTCATACCAGTTCTGGTTGGCCTCCTTCTGTGCTTGGAGGTTCTTCTTCACTCGTTTCATCGCCTTGCTTGCGCTTATGCCGCCAAAGATGCTGCCGGCTGCTCCGAGTGCGCCTCCTGCTATGCTACCAATTAGTCCCATATCGTTTTATGTTTCAAAAGTTATAATTCGTGCGCTAAATTAGTAATGTATCTTTGCCCAGTACTTTTAACTTTTGCGCCAACGGCGCAACACAAAACATAATCAATATGAAGGGAATGAAGACCGGTGGCCGGAAAAAGGGCACACCAAACAAGGAGAACCCGATAAAAGGGTTCATCAAAACACATTCCTTGGCATACTTCGAACCCAAGGAAATAGTTGGCGACGACGGTAAGAAGCGCACAATGTCAGACTTCGATTGCGACATGATGATGCTTGCGCCTGACGATCGCGTAAACGCCGAGCTGCGCTTGCTGGAGTTCCATACGCCAAAGATGAAGGCTATCGACGTTGACATGAATGCACACGTCAGCGTACGCACAATCGAAGACAAGCTGCGCGTCCTTTGTGGCGAGGAAGAAGATGATGACGACGACGAGGACGATTAAGCCAGTCTCTATTTCATCTACTTTTAGACCGACTCATTTTGTTTACTCATAGTTTTTTAGGCTTCGACCTGTCCGTGAGGATGGGTCGTTTTTGTTTTCATGCTCTTCAATAATAACCCCTATGGGGTTATTTCAGAAACCCCTAAGGGGTTATTAAAAACGCAAAACAAAAACCCCTATGGGGTTATTTATAAAACCCCTTACCCGTTTTTTTAACTGCATTAAAATCAACCGTAAATAAACCCCTCAACAACTACATAATTTTCCAAGTAATCAACGACTTAAAACAGAAAACTCCACTGAAGCGAATTGTAAAGAACGTGCTTAAGCCCTAATGAGCTATGACAAAAAGCGAAAAACATAAAATGCCGTTATTCGTTGATATTTATGATGTTGCAGCGAACAAAAACCCCTAAGGGGTTTTTCAAAAGAAGAAAACTCGACACAAATAATATCCCCTATGGGGTTTTCCTCGCGCGCGCGTATAGATATAACGAATGTTATATAAACATAAAGGATAAAGGAATATAGATATATATTATACTCCTTACGTCGTATAATACGACAACAACGACGACAAAAAGACTTCGAGTTTGAAGTTCTTTTTTTCTTTCTGAGATACTACAAAATGAAAATGTCCGACCTTGCAATTGCAAAGCCGGACAAAAATTAAAAGCCCTTACCTTTGGTGCGTTCATACACCGCCTCACGTTCCGTGTCAACGTTTTTAATTCTGAATTGAACTGCACATCTTTCCGGGATGCTGTCCGGCAGCTTCGCCGCCAGCCGTGATATTATCTCGTCAATGTTGCTGAAGCCGATGTCGCTCACCTCGGCCAGAACCTCACCACGGAAGTAGGCCCGGGCATATATCATGTACTTCGGTGCTATGCGGAACAAAGCGTCCTTTCGTTCATCAACGTCTCGCGCCATTCCCTGCTTGCTCCTGCGTGTGCTGAAGAAGATGAAGTCAATCACTTTAGCGTTGAGTTCCCACGCCGGTGTGAAGTCCAACTTGATATAACCTCGTGTGATGGTGCGCCCATGAGAGTGGTTCATGGCAAATGCAACCTCGTCAATGGATGCTTTGCAGTCGTTCTGCGCCACTGTTCCCCATGTGTGCCGGAACGTGTATGCCTTGTACTGCTTCGCTTTCGGGATGCCCATACTCTCACAAACCATCTTGATGCCTTTGTTCACACAAGCACAGAAAGAGTCACTATCACAAAACCTTTCATGGAAGTTGAAGAAGTACTTGTCGTTTGGATCGTGCGATTTGTACTTCTCCACCAATGGCTGGATAACCGGCTCCACGCGCATCTCGATATATGCATCATCCGTGCGTACCTTCTTCGTCTTCGCCCTGTTGTAGCATAATATTCCGTTGTGATAGCCGTCCCTTGGCATTTCGAACAGGTCAACCGTGTTGATACCTGCAAGACAAAGTATCATCTTGGCCACGTCACGCCCAATCTCTGGCACCGGGTCAATGAACTTCGTTTCCGGCAATGGTGCAGCAAAGAACAGTCGGCATTCCTCCGGGCTGATGGCAATCTTTGTCGAGCGGTCCGCCTGTGGTATCTTCACCTTGCCCCAAGGGTTCGTCCTGATACGGATGATGCCGTTGTCGTAGTCGTTGTATTCCTTGATGGCAGCTCTGAACACTTGCCTTATGCACACAGGGTACATCTCCTTTGCCCTGTGTGTCTGCTCCAACGTAGCTATCCATCGGTTTACGAATGTCGATGTCAGCTGGTCGAACATAAGCCTGTTGGTACCTGCAAACCTCTCCATGTGCTGCAACGCCAGTTTGTAGTTCTTGGCGTTCCGGACCTGTCCGTTGTCAATCATGCGGTCGATATGAAGCGTTGCATAGTCAGAGAAGCACAAGTCCTCGTCCTCCTTCGTCACATACTCAATGATCTGCCTGACCGTCCACCTTGTGCAGTCCACCCTGTTAAGCAGCTCACTAAACCTCAATATGCGCCTTGCGCAATACTCTGTCACGAATGGGTCGGTAATATTCCCTTCTCGGTCAAGCTGTTTCTTGGTAACAACCTTGTCTGTCTTGATGTAACCGGGCTTGCGGTTCTGCATCACCCGGATGTACACTTGGTAGAAGCCGTCCTGTCGTGGCGTTCTTACCGTTGCTTTGAATAGAGCCATAATTTCAATTCTATTTTGTTGTTCATCAAAAATCGTTTGTAAGCACTTGTAAGCACGACCACCAAAGTTTGTGTCAGTTTTTGTAAGCAAAGCCTACAAATTCTGCATGATTAGTGTGCAGAACGTGCAGACCCACCAAAAACAATTTAGGCGGCAAGCCTCTTTATTATCAGAGACTTACCGCCTAACTCGTTAGTTACGAGGGCTTATCTTATTATTCCTCTACAGCAGCCTGCGCCGCTGCCAAACGAGCGATTGGAACGCGGAATGGAGAGCAGCTTACGTAGTTGAGACCTACCTTATGGCAGAACTTAACAGATGAAGGCTCACCTCCATGCTCACCACAGATACCACACTTAAGCTCAGGACGAGTGCCACGACCCTTCTTGACAGCCATCTCTACCAACTGACCAACACCAGTCTGATCAAGAACCTGGAATGGGTCAACATTCAGAATCTTCTTCTCCAAATAAACAGGCAAGAAGCTGGCAATATCATCACGGCTATAACCAAATGTCATCTGTGTCAAGTCGTTGGTACCAAAGCTGAAGTACTCAGCCTTCTTAGCGATATAGTCTGCAGTAAGAGCTGCACGAGGAATCTCAATCATGGTACCTACCTTGAATGGAATCTCAATGCCTTCCTGCTCGAAGAGTTCCTTAGCTGTACTACGGATAACCTGCTCCTGCATATCAAACTCGTTGACGATACCAATCAGAGGAACCATAATTTCTGGCTGAGGATCGAAGCCTTCCTTCTTCAACTGGATAGCAGCACCAAGGATAGCTTTTGTCTGCATAGCAGTGATCTCAGGATAGGTGTTACCAAGACGACAACCACGATGGCCCAACATAGGGTTAGCCTCACTCAGAGAATTGACGCGTTTCTGGATTTCCTCTACAGAAATACCCATTTCTTCAGCCATAGTCTTCTGACCAGCCAAATCGTGAGGTACAAACTCATGCAAAGGAGGATCGAGCAAACGAACATTTACTGGATGACCATCCATAGCCTTCAAGATGCCATAGAAGTCCTGCTCCTGATAAGGAAGAAGTTTGTCAAGAGCCTTCTCACGACCTTCCTTAGTACCGGAAAGAATCATCTCACGCATAGCCTTGATCTTCTCGTTCTCAAAGAACATATGCTCTGTACGACAGAGACCAATACCTACTGCACCAAAGTTACGTGCCACCTCTGCATCATGAGGAGTATCAGCATTGGTACGAACAACCAACTTGGTATATTTATCACAGAGGCTCATTAACTCTGCAAAGTCACCTGTCACCTCGGCAGGCTTGGTCTTTACCTCACCATTGTAAACCTCACCTGTAGAACCATTCAGAGAGATGTAATCACCCTCACGAAGAACCACACCTTCAATCTCGACAGTACGAGCCTTATAGTCTACATTGATAGCACCAGCACCAGATACGCAGCACTTACCCATACCACGAGCCACAACGGCAGCGTGAGATGTCATACCACCACGGGCTGTCAAAATACCTTCAGCAGCATTCATACCTGCCAAGTCTTCAGGACTCGTCTCAATACGAACCATGATTACACGATGACCACTCTCATGCCACTTCTCTGCATCGTCAGCAAAGAACACAATCTGTCCGCAGGCAGCACCTGGAGAAGCTGGCAAACCACGTGTCAGCACCTTAGCTTGCATCTGAGCTGTCTTATCGAATACAGGGTGGAGAAGTTCATCGAGCTTGTTAGGTTCACAACGCTTAAGAGCTGTCTTCTCATCAATTTCACCCTCATGAAGCAAGTCCATAGCAATCTTAACCATGGCTGTACCAGTACGCTTACCATTACGGGTCTGCAAGAACCAAAGATGGCCTTCCTGTACAGTGAACTCCATATCCTGCATATCATGATAATGTTTCTCAAGCTTGTCCTGGATGTCATTGAGTTGTGCAAAGATTTCAGGCATAGCCTCTTCCATAGAAGGATATTTGCTTGCACGTGTTTCCTCATCAATACCCTGGAGCTTAGCCCAACGAAGAGAACCTTCCTTAGTAATCTGCTGTGGTGTACGAATACCAGCAACCACGTCTTCACCCTGTGCGTTAACAAGATACTCACCATTGAAGAGATTCTCACCTGTAGCAGCATCGCGGCTGAAGCAAACACCTGTAGCCGAAGTGTTACCCATATTACCGAATACCATGGCCATAACAGATACAGCTGTACCCCACTCTGCAGGAATACCTTCCATCTTACGATAAAGAATAGCACGCTCGTTCATCCAACTGTCGAACACAGCACAGATGGCTCCCCAAAGCTGATCCATAGGATTATCAGGGAAGTCTTTGCCTGTCTGTTGCTTAATAGCTGTCTTGAATGCCATAACGAGTTGCTTCAGTTCATCAACTGTCATTTCGTTATCGAGACTGATTCCACGTTGCTTCTTCACGTCCATAATAATGGCCTCGAATGGATCGATATCTTCCTTATTGACCGGTTTCATACCAAGCACCACATCACCATACATCTGTACGAAGCGACGATAACTGTCATAAGCAAAACGCTCATTGCCAGTCTTACGCGCCAATCCCTCTACTACCTCATCATTCAAACCAAGGTTGAGGATGGTGTCCATCATACCTGGCATAGAAGCACGGGCTCCAGAGCGAACGCTGACAAGAAGAGGATTCTCCACGTCACCAAACTTTGAGTTCATCAAAGTCTCAATATGCTGAACAGCCTTCTCTACTTCTTCTTTGAGAAGGGCTACAACTTCTTCTTTGCCTTTTTCAAAGTATTCATTACAAACATTTGTTGTGATGGTAAAACCTGGAGGAACGGGTACACCAATCAGGTTCATCTCTGCCAAGTTGGCACCCTTACCACCGAGCAAGTTTCTCATATCAGCCTTGCCCTCTGCCTTACCATTACCAAAGGTATAAACTCTTTTTTCACTCATAGTTGAATAGGTTTGTTATTTTTAGTTATTGTTATTTATTTATGATGCAAATATACAACATTTATTCTGTTCCGCCAAACTTCAATCTAACTTTTTGTAATCCCGACATTACATTTTAAACTGTTTACGTACACAAAGCACACCTATTAAAAATCAACAAGCGCCAAGTTACACAACACCTACACTTTTGAGAATATCAAGACACTTTTTATGCTTGCCTGCGAAAGAAATCCATGAAGCCACTATACCTATATAATATATAATAGTCCATGGACTGCTTTCATCTTACAACGTTAGAAACGTAAAGAAAAGTGATTACATTTGAGATAAACGATTCAGATAATATTCTCTCACATCATTCCAACGATAATAAGGCCACATATCAGTTTTCACTGCCACATGTACTTCTTTCTCATTGTGCAAGAATTTCACCAAGATATCACCACTCTTATTCTCAAAGAATATCAACTGAACATTAGCTGCCATAGGCGAAGCTTTAAAGTCACACCAATGCTTATATACCTCAGCTGGTCCTGCCACAGCTACATCGAAATTCTCTACCTGCAATAATGCCAACAAAGGAATCACATTACCATCATGACCAAAACGCAATGTCGCTGCAATAGAGCGATTCTTGATGGCAGAGTCTGCTGATTCTATAATATTCTGAACCAACGACTTAGAATTTGCCATAACAATACCTTTACTTGCGAGAGGATTAGCATTGCCTATATAGAATCGATAATTGACACATTGCCATAAATCAAACATTTCCTGAGCTGTGAAAATATCATAGAAAGACAAGGGAGTCTCTATATCTTGCATATCCACTGCTATCCAGTATAATCCCCACATGAGGTCATGAGGATTCACCTCACAACGAATAAAGTCGGCATTACTAAACAAAGAGCTAACAAGTCTATCCGGTTTTACCTGAGCAGCCTCAAACTTGCGATATTCCTCTACCCATGGACCTTTCTCGCCGTGTGTAAAAGCATTCGAGATATCAGTATGATAGTTAAGATAAGACATATATTTTTCACTCATCTCATAACTGATGTCAAGTTGAGGATTGAGACCTTTGAGGCGATCGCCAAAGGCAACCATACTCATAGCACAACGATAAACTACCGTAGAACGAGCTGAGATATGGCGCTTACCACGGAAAACTTCAGGAAAGTTCTTGGCCATTCTCTCTGCTATACCTTGATGTTGACGCACACCAAGAGGAGTCAAGTCGCCTGCACGTCCTTCGGCTTCAACCCAAACTTGTTCCAAGCGATGCAACACATCCTTACCCAAAGAGGTAAGTGCATTTGAAGCATCTGCCTTCTGCATCAGTTGGATAATCCACTGATAATCTCTATCACCCAAAAGATACCGAGAACCATGTCTTCCGTAATGACTCACATAAAATGGTTTATAGCCTTTAGGAGCTGGTGTTTGTTTAGTATCTACCTGTGGATAAGCCAAATACACACCTCCTGCTTTGTTTAAGTTAGCACTGATTTCTTCAAACGTAGTCTGTGCATGAGCACCCAGACCAAAGGCCATCATCAAAATGGCAAATATTTTCGTTCTAAGATTCTTCATGTTTTTATAATTAATAGTTCTTGAGAGTTAGTCAGTTAGTATATTTTTACACCATGTTTCAGATTATCTCAAACATTTTCTCGTTTAAACAGTTGCAAAGATAATATAAATAAACGATTCCGCCATCGTTTTAACAAAAAAAATCTCTATCATCTTTTTTTACCTTTCTAACCCTTTGCCGACATTATTATCCTAAACCTAACAATATGTAACCAAAGTCACATAACCAGCTTTCTATCATTACAAAACAAGAGTTATGAAGCTCTCATTATAAAAACTATGGTCAAGTCTTTTGAGGTTCACTTTTTTTTTGTAACTTTGCAACCAAAATATATAAAATATTCAACTTTCGCAAAAGAGGAAGTTAAAGAATTTAAAGAAGTTGGAGAAGTTCAAGCCATATGCTTTATAGCTAAATATACAACAAAAAAGACTATTGGCTATAACTTCTAACGACCGAAGGGAGTGATAACTTCTTTAACTACTATAGCTTCCGTGCATACGAAACTTCAGTAAAATATAAATATGGCAAGAAAGAAAAAACCATTACCTCTACTCGAGAATATCACGATAGAAGCCGTGGCAGCCGAAGGAAAGTGCATCACACACGTTGACGACAAAGTAGTCTTCGTTCCATTCTGTGTACCCGGCGACATAGTAGATTTACAAGTAGTCAAGAAGAAACACAAATACTGCGAGGCAAAGGTTGTACGCTTCATTCAGAAAAGCGAAGTAAGACAAGAACCTATGTGTGAGCATTTTGGTATCTGTGGTGGCTGCAAATGGCAAAATCTACCTTACGAAGAACAAATCAAGGCCAAACAGCAACAGGTGGAAGATCAGCTCACCCGCATCGGAAAGATAGAGTTGCCTGAGTTCCGTCCTATCATGGGAAGTGTAAAGACCCAGGAATATCGCAACAAGATAGAATTCGGTTGCAGTAATAAACGTTGGTTTACAGCTGAGGAATTGGCATTGCTACCCAAGAAAGAAGAAGACACAGTAGCATCACTGAAAGAACGCCATGCCCAGAATGCCATCGGGTTTCACATCACAGGCGCATTCGACAAGATTTATCCCATCAAGAAATGCTGGCTGATGGATGACCTCTGCAACGAAATTCGCAACTTCGTTTTCGAGTACGCAGATTCACACAACTATACTTTCTACGACTTGCGTGAACAGCACGGACTGCTGCGCGATATGATGATTCGCAACTCCAATACTGGCGAATGGATGCTCGTATTTCAGTTCCACTATGACGAAGAAGGCGATGAGCAGAAGGCACTCGAACTGATGCAGCAAGTGGCCGACAAGTTCCCACAAATCTCATCACTGATGTATGTGGACAACCAAAAAGGCAATGATACCTTCAACGACTTAGAGTTAAGTTTATTCAAGGGCAACGACCACATCTTTGAGTTGATGGAAGATCTGAAATTCAAGGTAGGTCCTAAGAGTTTCTATCAGACAAACACAGAGCAGGCATACCATCTATACTGTGTAGCACGCGAGTTTGCCAACCTCACTGGCCAAGAACTCGTATACGACCTCTACACAGGTACTGGCACCATTGCTAACTTTGTTGCTCATAAAGCAAAAAAAGTAATTGGTATCGAATATGTACCCGAAGCTATCGAAGATGCTAAGGTTAATTCTCAGGTCAACAACATCGAGAACACCCTTTTCTATGCTGGTGACATGAAAGATATCCTCACCAACGATTTCATCGCGCAACATGGCAGACCTGACATCATCATCACCGACCCACCACGAGCTGGTATGCACCCAGACGTTATCAAGGTCATCCTCAATGCGGCTCCGCAGCGTATTGTTTACGTAAGTTGTAATCCCGCTACACAAGCACGAGACCTACAACTAATGGACGACTACTACAAGGTTGGCGCCGTACAACCTGTCGACATGTTCCCTCATACTCCACACGTAGAAAATGTGGTATTGCTTGAAAAGCGAAACGATGCTGACATCAAGCAGAAACTCCAAGAACGTATGGAGCGCGAAAAGGCTATAGCAGAAGCAAAGGCAGCCAAAGAGGCAGAAAAACTTGCCTTGGAAACAGCCATGGCTGAAGATTTAACAGAAGAGGAGTTACAGGCTCGTCTTTCAAAATAATCAGATTATCCCATAGGATGTTTGCTGCTCAAGCACCCTCATGCAAACTCCCATGGGACTTCTAAGCGTTCTTAACTAAACCGAAATAGAGAGATAAACAATGAAAAGAGTATTCCTTATGGCAGCATTGCTGACCATGACTTTAGTCTCTGCCACTGCGCAAGAGAAAGAGAAAAAGTGCATACAGCTACCCGCTTGGCTGGATCATGTTAAATTATCTGGCTACGGAATGACACAGTACCAGTACATCGGACAGAAAGGAGCTGAGAGCAACACCTTCAACATTCGTATGGCACGTGTTGCCTTGGAGGGACGTATCGCTAACGACTTCTATTGGAAGACCCAGATTCAGTTTAACGGCAACACTTCCAACTTGGGTAGTAGTCCCAGAATGGTAGACCTGTTTGCAGAATGGCAAAAATACGAGGCCTTCAAAGTAAAGATTGGTCAGTTTAAGAATCCATTTACCTTTGAAAACCCCATGCACCCCATTGTCCAGGGTTTCATGAGCTACTCGCAGAACGTAAGTAAATTAGCAGGATTCAGTGATCGTGCTGGCGAACATGCTTCCAATGGTAGAGACATTGGTCTACAATTACAAGGCGACTTCCTTAAGAATGTCAATGGTCGTAACCTCTTACACTACCAGATAGGTGTATTCAACGGACAAGGCATCAACACCAAGGATGTCGACAACCAAAAGAACATCATCGGTGGCATTTGGGTAATGCCCGTTAAGGGGATGCGAATTGGCGTATTCGGTTGGACTGGTTCTTATGCACGCAAGGGTACATGGAACGATGACAAACAAGGCAACACCATCTATCAAAAAGACGCTTCGGGAAATGCTATACTCGACGAAGAAGGCAACCCCAAAAAGGAAACATTCTCTGGAGTTCGTAAACTCTCCCAAAATCGTTATGCTTTCTCCTTCGAATACAACACCAACGATTGGACTTTCCGATCTGAATACATTCACTCCACAGGTATGGCTTTTGCTAAGAGCATCACCAACCATGGCGACGCCAACTCTAAAGACTGCAATCTCAATGGAAGCATAGGCAACAAGGCTCAAGGTGTTTACGCTCTTGTCATCGCTCCTATCGTAAGTAAAAAGCTCTATGCCAAAGCTCGTTACGACATGTATCAAGCCAACGGCAAAACCGACATGATGAAAACTCAATACGAGGCAGGCCTTAACTACAATATCAACAAAAACTTCACCATCCTCACAGAGTATGCGCTTATTAACGATCGTACACTTCAGAAGCACAATTACTCTATGGCTGACGTAGAAGTTTGTTTCCGATTCTAAACCTTAGGAAACCGATAATCAAGTCAAGCCTAATAGAACAAATTTCAAATACCGACTCAGATGAGAACTCTGAGTCGGTATTTGATAAGATAAAAGATGATAATAAGTAAAAGGGAATGCAAATGGATAAAACAAGGAGTACACATAGTACACACCATTCGCACCATACACATCAACACGTCGGCACGCCTATGCGTGCATGCAGCCCACGACACAAAAAGCGTATCATAATCAGTAAGATACTATTTGCTTTTCTCCTCGTCAGCGCACTGCTTATCCTCGCCGCTTGCGTATGGATTACGATTTTTGGTATTTACTAAAATGAATAGGAGAAGCCCACTGAGGCAAACTCCTTAAACTGCCAGTAGCTATGACCATCCTTGCGATTGACTCCGTCGTCGAATCGAGGATAGATAAAAACATTGGTTGAGATATAACGATTAAACTGGAAAGTTATCGTATTCTCCCACTCTACTTCAGCACGCTTGTATGTGGTAAAACCATACAAACGTGTTTTCCATTTCAGATTATCAGCAAGCACCCAGTTCAGATCTATCGTACACTCTGAACCGTAATCGATTTTACTATGTTTTCCTTCATCCAATCCATAGCGGGTAGAAAGGTCTATACGACCCACATACTTCCAGTTAAATGCCAACGGAGCCATATGAACACTTCCCTTGAGATGATGATTAAGCCAGTCTACTGAATAATCCATACCGACAGATAGGTTAAAATTAAATGGTGAGAAAAAGTCAGAGTAAATCATACGATCATTACTCTTCACGCCATGCGTAAACTGCGTCTGGGCTATCATCTGGAGCGTGTAATACCAACGTTTAGTAGCTTGCAAACCCAACTTGCCTGTATAACGTATCAAGTCCTCCGTAGTCTTGTATTTATGAATAGTATCTCCTCGCGACGTCTGATAACCGAGACGCATTTCCAACTTATTCTCCCATTTCACCTTCTGCTTGTTGTTGTAGTTGGCCTGCATGGTGACACTTCCCAACAACGAGTAGTTACTCTCTCCACCCTTATACCAGTTGTCCGAGACATAGTTTTGTAAGAACTGAAGATAGTAATCGCCCTTTATTGTCCAGAAATTGGGCTTGGTTAGCAGGATTTGCATCGGAGCCACACTCGGCTCTATCGCCTCTGGGGCTACCTCCTTGACCAAGTCTGTAGAAGTATAACGAGGGGATGGGTCTGTGACTATTGGCGCACCTACACTAACAAGATGGGTCTCATGGAGTTTTACCAAATCGGGCCTATTGAGATACACATGCATCAGTGCCTGATCAATAAAGGTCTGTAAAGAGTCGGAAACCACCTCTTTGCCAGGAACAAGACGCAAGAAACGTGCTGCAGGCTCATGATAGAAAGTAAGCGGAGTAAAAAGTTGCGCATAACGACTATCACGATGATGAACCTGCAAAGAATCTATACGTTTCTGAGAAGCCATCAAAGAGTCCATATACGCTGATACCCAATCCTTTTCAATTTTATTTCTATTATTTCCTCCCCTCTGTGCATGAGTCATCCCCACCACACATAAGATAAACACCAATATATAATATCTTAAATTCATACTTGCTTGATTCTTATTTGGGCACAAAGGTAACAAATAATTCATAAAAGCCACGCCAATATTGACAATAATTTTGGCTAATTCATAATTTTATAGTAACTTTGCACCATTATTCTAATTTAAATATAAAACATCGTGGCTGAAACAAAGTACATCTTCGTAACCGGTGGTGTGGTTTCTTCTTTAGGTAAAGGTATCATATCATCATCCATCGGAAAGCTTCTGCAAGCCAGGGGCTACAACATTACAATTCAAAAGTTTGACCCATACATCAACATCGACCCGGGTACACTAAATCCCTACGAGCATGGCGAATGCTACGTGACGGTGGATGGAATGGAAACAGACCTCGACTTGGGCCATTATGAGAGATTCACAGGCATCCAGACGACAAAGGCTAACTCTCTCACTACTGGCCGCATCTACAAGGCTGTTATCGACAAGGAGCGACGTGGCGACTACCTTGGAAAAACAATACAGGTAGTACCTCACATCACCAACGAGATCAAGCGCAACGTTAAGTTACTCGGACAAAAGTATCATTACGACTTTGTCATTACAGAGATAGGTGGTACCATCGGAGACATAGAGAGCGCACCCTACATGGAGGCGATACGACAGCTGAAATGGGAACTGGGAAAGAATGCTATCAACGTGCATCTTACCTATGTGCCTTATCTAAAGGCTGCAGGCGAGTTGAAAACCAAACCTACCCAGCACTCCGTCAAAGAACTGCAGAGCGTAGGTATCCAGCCCGACATTCTCATTCTGCGTACAGAGAAGCATTTGGAAGAAGGCATCCTAAAGAAAGTTGCAAGTTTCTGTAATGTCGACCTCGATTGTGTCATCCAGAGTGAAGACCTGCCAAGTATCTATGAGGTACCTGTCAACATGCAGAACCAAGGACTCGACACCGCCATCTTGAGAAAGATGGGCGAGCCTATAAGCGAGAAGCCCACACTCGGTCCATGGAAGTCGTTTCTCGATCGACGTAACAATGCGACAGAGGTTGTCAACATTGGCTTGGTAGGAAAATACGACCTACAAGATGCTTATAAGAGCATCCGTGAGAGCCTCTCTCATGCTGGCACTTACAACGACCATAAGGTAAACATCACCTTCATCAACTCAGAAGAGTTAACGGAAGACAACGTTGCAGAAAACCTAAAGGGACAAGATGGCATTGTCATCTGTCCTGGATTTGGGCAACGCGGTATAGAGGGAAAAATCGTTGCTGCTCACTACACCCGCACACACAACCTCCCTACATTTGGTATCTGCTTGGGTATGCAGATGATGGTCATCGAGTTTGCACGCAACGTATTGGGCTACCAAGATGCCAACTCACGTGAGATGGACGAAAAGACTCCACATAATGTCATCGACATCATGGAGGAACAGAAGAACATATCCAATATGGGAGGCACCATGCGACTGGGAGCATACGAATGTGTGTTAAAACAAGGCTCACGTGTGTTCAATATCTATAAGAAAGAACACATCCAAGAGCGTCACCGCCATCGCTATGAATTCAATAATAACTTCCAACAGGAGTTTGAGAAACACGGCATGATGTGTGTAGGACGTAACCCTGAAAGCAACTTGGTAGAAATTGTTGAGATTCCAGGACTCAAGTGGTATATCGGAACTCAATATCATCCCGAATACCAAAGCACTGTGCTGAAGCCACACCCACTGTTTATGGACTTCGTCAAAACAGCAATTGAAAACA